>OJEW01000007.1_pt1 | contig 158364 bp, 128 predicted proteins | sample 1593861 | NCBI WGS metagenome assembly OJEW01 (sample SAMN05416806, study PRJEB24817) | seawater metagenome | isolation source: Sea water | place: Canada:Atlantic | collected 2013-11
TCGGTTAAAAAACGTTGTGAGAAAGCTCAGAAGAGCAAAGCCCCGAACCAAATTAATCAGCAAGAAAAGTCGCTTTACCCCTTTGTTGGTAATCCAAAGCAGGGCCAGCCTGAAGGCATTCAAATGAAACTGAGTGATTATCTTGAATTAATTGATAGCACAGGGCGAGTTCTTAAAAATGATAAGCGTGGTGCTATAAGTGCGGGTACGGAAAACATTTTAAACAGACTCGACATTGATGAAGATCAGTGGCTAGAAATGACGGCTAATTTTGAGGGCTGTTTCAGTTCGTTTGTGGGGGGCGAGAGCAGCTTGCGGATGGCTTGTGAAAACCTTCATTATCAACGCCCGCCTGGGCTGGCTACTTGTAAGTTGATGTTTCACTAAATTTAAACTAATAGCAATGTTCTAATTATCAGAGTCTATTTGAGAGAGGCGGTGTGCCTGCCATCCATGATGAATATATAAAATAGCCTTCCTTGCTGATTAGTTCGTAATTTATCCCACTTTTTTCATAAATATGATTATTAACGGGCAGTTTTTACAGTGGATTGTAAATAACTTAAGATGGATGTCCTTGTTGTTGTTCACACATAAAACTGCAAGGAAGAATGGGCAGCCAGTTTCTGTTATTGATGCGATGACACCGGATGGTCGAACATTCAGGTTTGATTCTAGTAGTAATAATTTATCTGGATTCAGGGAGCCAAGAAATGACAAATAAACTAGATTATGGTCTTCTTCATTGTGATGAGAGAAACGTATTTTATGCGGAGTTAATGTTTAATAATGAACAGTGGGGGGAGGTCATATTGGATCAATGCACTGGAGATCCTATGGTCACAGTCTGGGAGTGCAATTTCACAGTTTCTTCTAATGAACTATTAGCATTGATCTCTAATGCCTCTAATCATTTGAGAGACTTTGAAGCATCCAAGAAATATTAAAAAACCAGCCATGGAATATATTGATAGATGAAAACTTCTGCTCTTAAATTATTTATAGGAAAATTATAATGACGATATATCCTGATAAACTTAAACCTACGATCGTCAAGTGGAATGTAAATGGAACACAAAGGTGCTTTGACTGCACTTATAAATTTTCTGAGGCTATCGTTTTTTTTCAATTGGATTTAGTTGTAGTGTTTAAAAAAGAGTCTAGTAATCAAGCTAGGTCTGTTGCATGTGTCTATAATATGGAGGGGGAGTATCTATACGAAATTCTTTTCCCTGTTCTGGATAGCATGAATAGACATATTGTAGTTTCATATATGTGGAGCTCAGAGATTAAAAAAGGAATAAAAATAGTTTACGGAACCAATTCTGTAAGTTATAGAGATTTCTCGTGTGATTTTGATTTCAGTAAGCGAGAGTATATTGCGACAAATGAAGCTCGTTAAGTGTCCCGTCCGCAGTGACCGCACAATAAGCTTGTTGATTTTCGGGTGATATTTTCAAGATTGAATGAAAATATCTCCTGATTTCCCTCAATATCATTCAATTCTGAATAATTTCTGTGAAATAAAAACACTCCACTGACTGAAATATGACCAATATTGATCGTCAGATCGAATTGGCTCTCTCCAATGTTTGGACGGCTGCTATCATTTTTAGAAAACCTCAATCACCATCATTCACGCTGCTGATATTTCTTTAGCTTACTTGCATGAACCGATGCTGGTGTTTTCCCATCAAGATTCTGATGCAATCTGATCTCGTTATACCACCACTCAAAACTGTGCAGTAAATATGGCAACTCAGTTTCGTGGGTAAATGATGTTGGTAGGTTTTTAATAGTCGATTTCAGAGTACCAAAGAATCGTTCGATCCTACCGTTTTGCCAAGGCGAGTGCTTATCAATGGTTTGTTTTTTGATACCTAAAAACCACAAGCCAAACTTGATCAGTTTTGAATTAAAGCAGATCTCATTATCACTTCTGATAAACGTAGGTTTTGGGTGGTGCTCAAGAATATTCAACAAACCGCGTAAAATCGTAATACTGCTTTTATTCTTCAAGCTTTTTAACGAAAGACACTTACGGCTGTGATGTTCGACAATCCCTAGAATCGGTTGCTCATTAATAAAGGTCAGGTCGATGCCCCAGACTTTATTGAAGGGTATGTTATGAGCAGGCTTTGATTTGATATCACGCCTTACAATTTGAATCTCGTATAAGTGGTTTCTAATCGCAGTAGCGACAAATGTTTTACTGACCGTTTCAGGCGTTAGTCTGTGTTTTTTATAGCGACTCTCTGTAGCAAAGAGTTAAAAGCGTCCGCAATCGTTCGACAACCAGCCTGAGTATGAAATGCCTTGATGCGGATTACTTCATTAATTACCCATTCGGCTTTCTTGCGGTTTTTATAATGCTGTTGATTAGGGTAATGATCTTCCTGACTAACGTCTTTTATCTTAGCCTTAGCGTATCCAGTAGACCTGTCTTTAGCGAAATACGTGAGCCAAATTAATTGAAGAGATAGCTTCAAATTCAATAATTGGCTATTGATGAAATCGTATAGGCTGTGTGTTAATTCTTTTATAATCATTTGGGCTATAAAATTAATATGGCGATATGTATTTTTACTGATATTAACATCAGATGTGTTTCTGAATATTTTAACTTGCAGGATTATGTTGTTTGTTAAGTAAGCGTTCAAAAGAGGACGAGTACGTATTAGTGTTTATCAAGCAATATTGGCTAGAAAGCGGTTGTGTTTATGGATATCGGAAGTCTATAAAGGCTTACGAGCAGCTGGTGAACAGTGTGGCAAGAACCGCGTATATCGCCTAATGCGCACCGAATCTACTTAATCGTGAATTTAATGTCGAAAAACCAAATACGGTTTGGGTAACGAATATTACTTATATTTGTACACAGGAAGGCTGGCTTGTTCTTGCGGTGATCATTGGTCTATTTTTACGACAAGTAATTGGTTGGTCTATGGGAGGCCGTATCAATACAGATTTGGTACTTAATGCGATAACGATGGCATGCTGGAGACGTAAGCCAAAGAACGAAGTTATTGTATTGTGCACTCAGATCAAGGATGTCAGTATACAAGTTATGATTGGCAGAGCATGCTTAAAGCGAATAATTTGGTCGTGAGCATGAGTCGTCGAGGGAACTGTCACGATAATGCGTGTGTTGAAATCTCCTTTGCATTACTAAAAAGAGACAGATTCGGCGATTCAAGGTGGTGCACTTCATGTTTGAACCCGGTAGTGATGTTGGTGCTAACTAACGTCAATAGTGAGTGTTAAGAGTGTTAATAAAAGACCCAGATTAATCTGGGCTTTTTATTGCCTGCTAATTATGGAAGTATGGGTAGGCAATGATCGATATTTGTTCGTGCTTATAAAAATAAGAATAAAAAATAAACGTCAGTAAAGGCATTAGAAAATACTATGCACTTTTTATTAGCAGTCTTTTTAAAATATTTTTGGTTCAGTATTATATTAGTAGCTGTGACCAATGCTTGGTTTGTGCAAAAACGAGCGCGACCTTTAATTGCCAAAAACCCTCTACTGCAATTAGATGCTAATCGTGTCTCTATTACTTTGATTTTGATGATTAGTATACCCTCTGCGATGCTGGGTATTATTCAACTCATGGCGGGTTACGAAAGCCCTTTTTATATTTTTTCAGATGACTTGAGTAATCGCTACTTACTGAGTGCTTGGATCGTAATGGCGGGTTTGAGGGTCTTTATTTTATATTGGTTGTGGTTTACCAAAGGTTTAGAATCTTATATTGCGGTAACGCCTGTTCGCTTGAAAAAACCTAAAATTTTGGCAGAGATCGAAGGGGTGTTGATTATTCGCTGGATGGTAACCGCGGTACTGGTTATTTGGTTTGTCAGTGTGGTTATTAGTTTTCTATAAAAAAGCTCAAGAGAAATTCTTGAGCTTTTTTATGTTTTAAAATATGCATTCAAATGCTTTTAGTGATCTTTACGACCTGCACCAGGGTCCATAATCTTAAGGGGCTTTTCTTCATCGTCGTAAAGCGCTTTACCCACAGGGGTGACTCGTGTAGTTAACTCTTCGTAAAGCGGTTCATTAGCCGTAGCGGCTTCTTTTGCTTCTTTATGTTGGGTGTAGGTTTCGGTAAAACCACAGGCGACACAATCCCGCAGTTCGTCATCGTTTTCATCGCGGTACATGCGGATCTTATCCATCTCTCCACATTTTGGGCATACAACACCGGCTACAAAGCGTTTTTGAATCATCTTTTGGCCCATTATAAAACTCCTGCGGTATGGGTTGAGGTTTGAATACCGCAATGGCGTAATAGTGCATCGGTTGTTGGTGCACGACCACGGAAGCGTGCAAATAATACCGCAGGTTCTTCGCTGCCGCCTTTTTGCAAAATTTCAGTTAAGAAGCTTTGGCCTGTTGTGGTATTAAAAATACCTTCGTCTTCAAACCTAGAAAACGCATCAGCACTTAATACTTCTGCCCATTTGTAGCTGTAATAACCGGCGGCATAACCACCGGCAAAAATGTGGCTAAAACTATTTTGGAAACGGTTGTAATCAACAATTGGCACAACGGCGACTTGGCTGCGTACATCGTCGACAATGCTCTTGATGTAATTCGTTTTTTCGCTATCGCTTAACGCTGGATTGTATTCTTTGTGCATACGGAAATCGAATAATGAGAACTCCAGTTGGCGCACCATCATCATGGCGCTTTGGAAATTTTTCGCGGCTAACATTTTTTCTAGCAAGTCATCGGGTAATGGCTCGCCTGTTTCATAATGACCAGAAATAAACGCTAGAGCTTCTTTTTCCCAGCACCAGTTTTCCATAAACTGGCTTGGCAGTTCTACCGCATCCCAAGCAACGCCGTTAATGCCACTCACCGCTGCTGTTTTAATTTGGGTAAGCATGTGGTGTAAACCATGGCCAAACTCATGGAACAAGGTGGTGAGTTCGTCGTGAGTTAATAACGCAGGTTTGCCATCAACCGCTGGGCTAAAGTTACACACAAGGTACGCAACAGGAAGCTGTAAGCTGCCATCGGCTAGTGTTCTGCGAACTCGACATTCATCCATCCAAGCGCCACCGCGTTTTTTATCGCGGGCGTATAAATCAAAATAGAATTTAGCAATTAATTGACCGTCTTTTTCAATATGGAAAAAACGTACATCGTCATGATAGGTATCAAATTCGCTTTGTTCTTCAATATTAATGCCATACAACTTCTGCACGGTTTCGAACATGCCTTTTAAGACCGTATCGATTGGCAGGTAAGGACGAATTAATTCTTGCGAGATGCTGTATCTGTGCTGACGAAGTTGTTCGGCGCAGTAACTCACATCCCAAGGCTGCAAGGTATCAAAGCCGAAGGTTTCTTTCGCGTAAGTACTTAATTCAGAAAATTCTTGTTTCGCTTGTGGGACCGCTTTGCTGGCTAGGTCTTCTAAGAAGTCGATCACTTGTTGAGGTGCTTCGGCCATTTTGCTGGCGACGGAATATTCAGCGTAGTTGTTGAAATCTAATAACTGCGCAAGTTCATGGCGCAAGGCTAAAATTTCGTTCATCACGGCGGCGTTATCAAACTTGTCATCGCCGCCCGATTCTGAATAACGATCGGATGCGCGGGTCAAATACGCCTTGTACATTTCATGGCGCAATTCGCGATTTTCGCAGTAGGTCAAAATAGGGAAGTACGATGGGAAGTCTAATGTGAATAAATAGCCTTCTTTCTCTTTAAATTGAGCGTCCTTCGCTTCAGCTTGCTGCTTAGCTAAGGCTAACGCGGAATCCGGTAAACCTGCTAGCTCGCCTTTGTCGGTAATCAACTTAGACCAAGCTTGGGTCGCATCCATTACGTTTTCACCAAACTTGCTGGTGAGTTCAGATAGACGTTGTTTAATTTCGCCGTAGCGTGATTTTTTATCACCTTCTAATGCAATACCGGCTAAGCGGAAATCGCGTAGCGCGTGTTCGATGGCGGTTTTCTGTTCGGTGCTTAACGTCGCAAATTCATCGCTATCGGCTAACTTTTTATAGGCTGTGTATAAATCTTGATTTTGACCCATCTCGGTGGAATAAGCACTTAATAACGGCAAGCAGGCATTGTAAGCGTCACGCAGTTCGTCACTGTTGACTACGGAGTTCATGTGGCTGATCGGCGACCAAGCTTGGCTAAGTTCGTCATCCCATGCTTCCATCGGCGTTACCAGTGCATCCCAGCTAACCGGCGTTTCACCTGAGTTAATGGCGGCCAGTAATGCATTAATGCGCTGGCGGTTGTTGGTTAATAACTGCTCCATAGCAGGCTGTGCGTGTTCAGCCTTTACTTGAGAAAACGGCGGTAAAGCATTTGCGGCGGTTGGCTGTAATAAAGGATTGTCGCTAATAGTAGACATAAAGAGAGGCTCGCCTGTGAAACGGTATGAATAAAACATTCTAGAATGTTAATTAGATGATGGCGAATGGATAAAATTCAAGATAAGCGGCATACTTTCTCCCAATAATTTTTCTCAGCAGTTTTCGTGATCAAAGGCAGAAAGTCACTATGGCAAAGTCCGTTCGCAGTTACCAAGGAATGACCCCTAAGCTAGGCAACAAAGTATTTGTTGATGCAAGTGCGGTGGTGATTGGCGATGTTGAGATAGGCCAAGACAGCTCGGTATGGCCGTTAACGGTGATTCGTGGCGATATGCATCATGTGCGTATTGGAGAGCGCACTAGCGTGCAAGATGGCTCTGTTCTGCACATTACTCATGCCAGTGATTTTAACCCGGGGGGTTATCCATTAATTATTGGTGATGATGTCACTATTGGCCATCAGGCGATGTTGCATGGCTGTACGATTGGTAATCAGGTATTAATCGGTATGAAAGCCATGGTGATGGACGGTGTGGTGATTGAAGATAAAGTGATTGTGGCGGCTGGGGCCTTGGTGCCACCGGGTAAAGTCTTGGAAAGTGGCTTTATGTATGTGGGCAGTCCGGCTAAAAAGGCGCGTCCATTAACCGAGAAAGAACTTCGATTTTTTCCGTATACCGCCAGCAATTATGTGAAGCTAAAAGATAAACATATTGCTGAAGGCTATGGCGAATAATCTTTTGCTTTAACGGACAGTGTAGGATGACGCTCTAACGGAAAGTAAGAAACCTTTTTCCTGCACCGACTAAATGCTCTTGCTCATTACAGCTAGCAAGACTGATTTTTCCATGTTGGTTGTAAAGCAGTTTGGTGATGCCTGCATTAACCAGTGATTCATTCAGTTTAAACGCATGCTCGTTATCTAATCCTAAGCAATGTTTGGCAATAGCGGTAATCGGCCCACCTGAAGTAAAGACAACGACATCTTTTCCAGCGGCTTTTTCGATGGTGCGCATTAAGGCATCGCGACAACGCTGCGTAAACTGATTCCAAGATTCTGCATAATCATCATCGTATTCACCACTTATCCAGCGATCAACTGATGTTGTAAATAACTTCTGAAAAGCCTTGTTGGGATTTTCTTGTTTGGCTAAGTAAATACCCAGTGCGGTTTTTTGCACCAAATTATTGCTGGCGATGCCTTCGTTAGAAAAACCTGGAACGTTTAATTCTGAATGTGCTGCTGCAATAATTTCATCGCCATCAAATTCGTTAAAGCCTCTATCTTCAATAACGGGTCCGTGGGCGTGCCAAACTTTTTGTGCACCTTGCAGAGTTTCACGGTGACGACGCATCGCACCATGAATCGCAAGGCTAGCTTCTATACCTCGTGCGTTTAATGAGTTACCCACCAACTGTCCTTGCTGATGACCTAGCTCGGAGAGTTGATCGTAATCGAGCTTGTTAAAGCCCGCTTGACCATGGCGAACGAGGTAGATGGCGGCCATTATTTAATGCCTGAATTTTTAATGATTTTATTACAGCGCCAGTTTAGGTAGTGCACGATCACCCAAAAAAACTTGAAGGTTTTATTATCAGTTTGCTTATGGTGATAGCGGTAATAAATTTGCTGCACAATCACGGCTAAACGGAATAAACCAAATACTTCATAGAAGGCCCAGTTTGATTTGTCGAAGCCCATTTTTTCGCAGTAATAATCAACCACCTCATCACGGGTTAACATACCTTCAAGATGCGTAGGTTGGCGACGCACTTGGCGCATGACCCAATCATCATCGGCTTGCACCCAGTACGCTAGACTGCTGCCTAAATCCATTAGAGGGTCGCCTAATGTGGCCATCTCCCAATCTAAAACACCAATGATGTTTTGCGGATCTTTAGGGTCGAGAACGACGTTGTCCATACGGTAATCGTTATGAATAATGCAGGTAGACACATCGGCAGGTTGATTGCGATTAAGCCAATCCATTGTTTTATTAAAGCTGGGCACATTCCAGGTTTTAGATTTGGTATAGCGACCACTCCAGCCATCGACTTGGCGTTTTACATAGCCTTCGCCTTTGCCTAAATTATCAAGACCTGCCGCTTTGTAATCGACTTTGTGAAGATCAATTAATTTATCTAAAACAGAGAGACTAAAATTACGATTTTCAGACGCAGAGAGTTTCATGCCACGAGGAAAATTATTGCGAGGAATAATTCCGTGCAAACGTTCCATCACGTAAAAATCACTTTCAATCACTGATTGATCATCACAAAAAGCAATCATGTCGGGCACAAATGGATAAACCGGTTTTAAACCCTGCATAACATTAAACTCGCGCTTCATGTCGTGCGCAGAGGCCGCTTTATGCCCTGCTGGTGGGCGACGCAAAATAAGATCGCCGCCTTTAATCGAGTCAGGATATTTTAAATGATAAGTAAGATTCGAAGCTCCACCTGAGAATTGTTTTACTTCAGGCAGTTGATCACCTAGCTCAACACCTTGCTGAGTCAGCCAATCGTGAACGGCTTGAATATCAAAAGCATCACTATTACGTAAGGCTTTTGCTTGATCGATAAATTGTTCAGACATCAAAATATCCTAAGTGATGTTATTTTTTATTGAAAACCGGATCATACTTTTTCATTTTCACTGCAGTTTTAGCAACCAAGCGAGCGAAAAGCCATGGCATGTAGCGCTTAACAAAATATGCACGACGCCCCATGGTATGAGGGTTACAAATTAATTTATTCTTCTTCATATCACGATAGCAAATATCGGCCACGTCATCAGCAGTCAATTCAGACGATTCAAATACTTTATCAACCATCTTTAATAATTGTGGATCGCTTGTACGCATGCCTTTATCAAGGTTGGTGCGGAAGAAACCAGGGCATAAAACAGTTGTGCCAATGCCGTAAGGTTTTAATTCATGATGCATGGTATCGCTTAACGCAACCACTGCGGCTTTTGTCACATTGTAAGAAGCCATTAACGGAGCGGTCATTAAGCCTGCAAGTGATGCGGTATTAATAAAGTAACCGCTGCCTTGGTTTTTCATCATTGGTGTAAAAGTACGACAACCTAAAGCAACACTTTTTAGATTAATGTCGATAACCCACTCCCAAGTAGACCAATCGCCTTGCTCGATACGGTCACCGGTTGCGACACCGGCGTTGTTAATAACGACGTCGATACCTTCCCAACGCTCTTCAACTTTTACTAATAGGTTTTGCCATTGCTCAGGTTTCGTCACATCTAGATTATAGACCCAGCCACGCCCACCCGCTTGATCAACTAAACTCAACGTTTCTGCTGCGCCGTCTAGATTAATATCTGCGATGCAGATGTCTGCGCCTTCTTTAGCAAAACGAAGTGCCAGTGCTCGGCCTAGGCCACTTGCCGCGCCAGTGATTAATACTCTGCTCATAATGAGTCGACTCTTATTAGAATTTATTAAGCCTATACTAAAATGCGATCTACTATCTATGAAATGAATAGTTTTAATGAGAATATATTCTTATTGTTCATGACTGATTCTAGAGTGATTGAGTACCGATATGAAAGCAACTATTGATATTTCACGGGTTGATTTGAACCTGTTTGTCGTTTTTGATGTAATTTATCGAGAGGGCAACCTAACACGAGCCAGCGAAGCGTTAAATCTATCGCAGCCCGCTGTAAGCCACGCGCTATCTAGGTTGCGTGATCGATTTGATGACCCATTATTTGAACGTTCAGGAAAAAAAATGGTGCCAACTCCTCTCGCAAAAGCGATTATTGAGCGTGTGCGAGAAGGGCTAGGGAGTCTAGAGTCGACCTTAAGCGATGGGCTGATTTTTGACCCTGCAACGGCAGAGCGAACCTTTACGATTGCGATGCGAGATGTATTAGAAGCGGAAGCTTTGCCAGAAATAGCCAAACACCTGCAATCCATCGCGCCACATATTAGTATTCGCAGTGTCCAAATGTCGCGACGGGATATCGAAAATGCACTTATTCGTGGCACGATTGATTTTGCGGCAGACGTGCTGATACCGGTATCGAAGCAAGTGCATCACGGCTTAATTGGCAGTGAAGGTCTGTCTGTGATGATGGCGAAAGGGCATCCTATTGCTGAGAAAATCAGTCGAGAAGATTTTAATATCAATGATTATTTGCAGGCTAAACACATTCAAGTTTCAAGTCGTGCAAGTGGTTTAGGTATCGAAGATGTGGCGTTATCGCGCCTAGGCGCAAGCCGAGAAATAGCCATGCGCTGCCAGCATTATTATGCGGCCGCGAAAGTCGTTGAGAAAACAGACTGGTTATTAACCTTGCCCACCACTTATGCCTCCGCTTTAAGTGACGAAAGTCATCGCAATAATCCGTACATTATTTTTCCATTACCGTTTAAAGCCGAGCCATTAGAAGTGCATTTGTATTGGCATCATAAAGCCGAACACGACCCAGCCATGATTTGGTGTAAGCAGCAAATTGAAAATTTGTTAATGGGCTGAGTTTAAAATTTATGAGCGGCTTAGGCTTAATAGTAGAAATGTATAGATAAAATTTAGTTATTAATATCGGCTCCAGAAACTCATAGATGAACTAGTCTTATAGAATAATTGTGATTAACGTGAGCCCTAGAAAAATGATCCCTATTACGCAAGATGTAATTGATTATGTTACAGAAGGTTTTACTATCCCTTCTATGCCTAAAATCTTAATCGCGGTGCAAAAGATATGTGCGGATGAAGACGGTAACATTACAGACTTAGCGGCATTAGTGAGTACTGATATTGGTTTATCATCAGCAATATTAAAAACCATTAACTCTCCTATTTATGGTATGAATAGAGCGATTAGCGACATTAGTCAGGCTGTTATGCTGCTTGGAATGGGATCTGTTGCGACTTTAATTTCAGGTATTCTAATTAAGCAAAGCTTTCAAGGAGAATCTGCCATTCGATTCGAGTGACTATGGGATAATTCAAGTTTAGTTGCTGATACTATGGTTTTTATTGGCCAAAATATTGAGGATAAAATTCCTCCTGAAAACTTATATACAGCGGGGCTATTTCATGATTGTGGAATTGCTGCGATGAGCATCAAGTTTTTTTCTACTTATTTAGAAACCTTATTGACTGCAAACGAAGATCACTCTAAAACTCAAGTAGAATTCGAAAATGAATACCACAAAAGTAATCATGCGGTGATTGGTTATTTCATTGCATCTGGTTGGAAGTTACCAAGGGATATTTGCAAGGTCATATTGAATCACCATGAGGCTGATTTTCTTCAGCATAACAAAGATCATATGGAAAATTTAGTTTATGCAACATTAAAAATTGCAGATAACTTAGTCAGCAGTATTAAGCGTCGACAGAATATTGAAGGTTGGAATGATGTTAAAGAATCTTGTTATTTTCAATTGGGTATTAATGAGGATATCTATCTAGATCTAAGTGAAGATATTGAAGAGTTATGGCAAAAAATTGAATAACTATTGTTAAATAGATCGACCTTTCAGCCACACCCTAACATTAGACCAACGGTTAATTAAAAGTGCTGCACAGATAAGACTGCAACCAACCAGTTGCAGTTCAGACATTTTTTCGTTAAACCAAAAAGCAGCAATTAATGCCGTCCAAATAGGTTCCAAAATCATAATAACCGCCGCATGACTCGGCGTTGTTAAACCTTGAGCATAGGTCTGCAATAAGAAACGAGCGGCTGTCCCTACGAGCGCACTCAGTAGTAGCCATTGCACCATAGAACCTGTCGCGGCTTCTGGCCAGGTTTCCATATTGGCTGAAATTAAAATCCCCATGATACCCACAAATGATAGGGAAATCGCGGTGAGAGCGGTCGCCGACATTCGCACAGCCGCGCGACCATTTAAAATAAACGTCATCGAAAGCAAAATGGCTGCCCCCAGAAAAAACAACTGACTCTTTTCTGGATGAAAGCCATTTTCTAGTCCTAACAACCCTAAACCAATAAACGCGACAGGCAGAGCCAACCAATTACTTTTTTCAACTTTGGATTTAAAAATAAAATAGCTAATGGGGGCAACTAAAATGGAAGCAATACTCGTAATAAACGCACCTTCCCCTAAATTTTCGGCATGAAATAAACCGAAAATCCATAAGCACATAGACGTCCCAAATAGAATGCCGACTTGAGCAGACGCAATCCATTGCTTGGGGTTTAAGCCAATAAGAGAACGCTGACTGAAAAGTGCAAGAAAAACACCGGCTAATAAAAAGCGGCTACCAATAAATAAAAGTGGCGGCATTTCATTAACGGCTTCTTTTGAAAACATCCAGCTGACCGCAGCCAGTAGTGTAACAATGATGAGTAAAGCATCGGCTTTAAGAGAATGGTTATGCAAGGCGATAACAACGTATTAATTAAATAAGGTATGCATAATACCGATAAACAATTTTATGCATACCTTTTACTGATGAACGCAGTGTTCTATTTATTACAATAAATTTCAGTCACTTTTTAGCCACTGTTTCAGCCACTATTTTAGTGGCTATGAAAAATTAAACTCAGCGATCATTTCTTTCAGATTGTTAGCGGTTGCTGTTAAAGCCGCCGCTTGCTCGCCGGTAGAGCTAGAAGAGCGCTTAGTATTTTCAGACAGTTCTTTGGCGGACTCAGTCGTTTGGCTGATATTGCTGATCACTTGAGTCTGCTCTTCACTCGCGGTAGTGATTTGAGCATTCATGTTATTAACCAGTTCTAGGCGATTGAATAGCGATAGAATTTTTTCATTGGCCTCTTTAAAGGATTCAGAAAGAGATTGGGTTGCAGTACTGCTCTGAGTCATAGCATTCATAGATTGGTCAGCACTCTTTTTGAGCCCCTCGATCATGTGTTGGATCTCTTCCGTTGATTGCTGCGTCTTACCAGCCAGGTTACGAACCTCGTCGGCTACAACCGCAAACCCACGGCCTTGTTCGCCCGCTCTCGCGGCTTCAATTGCTGCGTTCAGTGCTAATAAGTTGGTCTGTTCAGCAATACCTTGAATGGTTTGTAAGATGCCATAAATCCCTTCAACTTGAGTACTGAGTTCACTCACATCGTTCGCACTAGAGGACGTGACATTATTTAAAGCGATAAACTGCTTATCCAAATCTTGAATTTGGGCACTAACCGATTGACCACTGCTGTTTACATCGGTTACTTCATCGTGTGCGGCCTGTACATTGGTAGCGATTTCAGATGACGCAATTTCTAGTTCAGTCATCGCTGTACTGACACTGTCCATGCTTAAGAATAAATTTTCAGAGTTCTGCTGATTATGCATCGCGTTGGTATTTAGGATTTCAGCTGAGCTTTGTACGCTATTGGATATATCGCGCATTTTTTTGATGACGTTCTCTATTCGCTCCATCATTTCATTTAGTTGATGAGCAAGCGGGGCCATATCGTTCGTGCCCTGGACTGGAATTCGAAAACTTAGTGGAGTGTCTACAGCAGACATCGTTTTAATACCCGATACCAGCTTGTAGATCCCTGTTGTGATTTTATTCACCAAATAGAGTGCAGCTAATATTAGCAAGACTGATATAAATAGGCCTCCGGTAATAGAGGAAACGGCTTGAGCATCAAAGATTGATTGCCATTCTTGTTGTATAAAGGCATTCATTGCCTCGGGAGAGACCTTACCCGCTTGATTTGCAATGAAGTCTTGGCTTGCCTTCGCCAAGTGATCACGCTGTGCCGTCATATCACTAATAGCAAAATATATGATCATTAATGTAGAGAGCAGAGCAGGTACAGTCGCTGCGAGCACAAGTTTGGTTTTAACAGAGTATGCCATTGATAATGATGCCTTTTAATAAATCTATATCATGAGTGTAGTGCAAAATTACTAGGGAACAAATTTTAACCAGCGACTTTCATTACATCCTCCATCATTGATAGATATTAATAGTAGACACACTATAGTTAATCCAATCTTGATGACACGGGACGCTCTAGCGTCTGTTACACAGATGTTGGTTTGTAAGGGCTATAACTGACCCTGTTCCGCCCATTTCTCTTCGACTCATGAAGTGCGGAATCAGCCGAGCTCACGACATTGAGGTGATAGGTATCTGAGGTACTATTAGTAGAAGTAGGTAGTGTAGTAGAAGTAGACTGTGCTTGCGGCACTATTGTACTAAAGCCTATTGAGATAGTAACCGAATCGTATTGAGCTTCAGGCGAATGTTTGATCTTTAAATTCATTACGGTTTTAAGTAAACCATTCAATAATATTTTAGCACCTTCAGGGTCTGTATGAGGCAAAATAAAGGCAAATTCTTCACCTCCGTAGCGTGCTGCAAGATCTCCAGGACGACGAGAGCAGTTTTCAATAGCCGAGGCAATTGTTTTAATGCATTCATCGCCTTCGATATGACCAAAATAATCATTGTATTTCTTAAACTCATCAATATCGATTAAGACAACCGTTAGGGGAGTATGCTCTCGGCGGCAACGTTTTAGCTCTAGATCCAACTGCTCATCAAAGGTACGTCGATTGGCGAGACCAGTCATACTGTCTGTAGTGGCTAATTTTTCAAGTAAGGTAATCGCTCTGTGATAATCAAGATGGGTTTTAACTCGAGCCGCAACGACTCTAGGCTTAAGTGGTTTCACAATGTAATCAGCAGCCCCCACATTGAAGACTTTTTCTTCAAAATCATCCTCAATATTACTGGTAATAAATAGGATGGGAATGTGCTGCGTTGCTTCGTCATTTTTTAAAATTGAGCATACTTCTAAGCCAAGAATGTCGGGTAATTCGACATCTAATAAAATTAAATCTGGCTTGCATTCGTTCACCATAATAAATGCTTGTTTGGCATCTGAGGCAAAACGGATACGGCCTATTTTATTTAGTACTTTGTTGAGTGCAATAACAACAGAGCTGTCATCATCAACAATTAATATGTCGGGTAGATGAGTACTTTCTTTCAGCATTAAACTAGGCCTTTATGTAACGATTTAAAAGAGGCTCTAATACTTGAGCTGCATTTTTATAATTTAATGTTGTCAAGCTAACGTCGAGCTCTTGGAATAATGTTTCACCTAAGGCTTCATGTAATGACTGCTTAGAGTTTTCAATTATTTCGATTACTCCTAAATCCTGCTCTGATAATAATGTTAAAATGTGTTGTAGTGTTTCAATTTTTAATTCAGGGGCTGATGAGGATAGAGATAATTCTGAGCTCTTCATTTCTTTCCAGCTGTCTAGTATTGATGAGCTAGCCTGTTTAAGGCTGCTTAACTCTTTGGAAAGATTGATAAGGACTTGCTGTACAGGCCTGCCACCTGATCGTAACAATTCTTCAGCATCCGCAGAGTATTCTTGTATTTTTTCAGCACCAATCATTCCTGCAGAACTTCTAAGCTTATGTATTTGAGATGCCAGTTGAAGGCGCAGATCTTTGTGTTCTAAATTATCAAAATCGTCAGCGGGAGGGTGACATAGATTCTCATGCTCGAGTAATAGACCGTCAAGCGTACTCAATAGAAGTTGCTTGTCGTTAAGTAATAGGCCTTTTGCTTTGTACATATTAAGCCCGCTAATTTCTGGCCATTGGTTACCTTCAGTATCAGAAGACTGGATGGATTCAATTGCTAACAATTTTTCTCGATAAGACTCTACTAGAGTGCGTAGAGCGTTTATTAACTTAGAAGGATCAATCGGCTTCGTCAGAAAATCATTCATGCCAGAGTCAAGTGCACGTTTCTTCTCTTCTAATAATGCGCCCGCAGTGAGGGCAATAATAGGCACATTTACGAGCTTTAATTGCTGACGAATTCTGCGGGTTGTCTCAAGGCCGTCGAGACCTGGCATCTGAACATCCATCAATATCGCATCATAATTATTCGAAGAATCTTCTAATAACGTAAGTGCTTCTTCACCACTGGATGCTGTCTGCACAATAGCACCGTTATGCTCTAGAATATGGCTGACAACAATCAAATTTATCGAACTATCATCCACAACCAATACCTCGACATTCGGTAGCCACTTTGCCGCCACTGCTTGAGTATGAGTTGATTGCATAACACGCTTAGCATTGCCTGTTGTTGAAGTCACAATGTCATTCACCGAATTAAAAAGCGTTGATGAGTTAACCGGCTTCATTAAGAAGTTATTTACCAGGTGCTTAGAATCATGCAAAATAATTTCATTTTTATCATGGGCCGAGATCATCAAAATAGCCGGCAGATTATCGGTTCCAACATGATCAGCCAACGACGCTATGGCAGTTATTCCATCCATGACAGGCATTTGCCAATCAACAATCATGGCATCTGGTGGCCGTAACTTATTTTCTTGGCGACCTAAATAGGTTTTAACAAGTTCATCACCATTTGTGACTACCTCTGAGCGCCAACCTAGGGCGCGAGTCATTTTTTGCAGTTGTATTGCATCTGCGGGGTCGTCTTCTGCAATAAGCACAAACAGTGTCTGGTTTTGGTTATCTTGCATTACAATTTCTTCAACCGATTGCACTTTAAATGTGAGATCAACCCAAAACTTGCTGCCTTGATTGACGGTGCTTTCAACACCTATCTCTCCCCCCATTATTTGCACTAGTTGACGCACAATAGATAATCCTAATCCCGTCCCACCGAAGCGGCGAGTTGTACTGGAATCTGCTTGGGTGAAAGGTTTAAACAAATGAGTTTGAGCGTCGTGTGAAATGCCAATTCCTGTATCTTTGACAGAAAAACGCACGTTAATGTGGTCTGCTGGTAATTCGCTTTCATTAGACATAACCTCTACACAGATGGTTATTCTACCAATGGTTGTAAACTTTAGAGAATTACTGAGTAAATTTCCTAAAACTTGTCGTAAACGAATACTGTCAGAAATAATCCAAGAAGGTAGGTTGGGGTCTAGCTCAGAAGTGAACTCCAAATTTTTGGCTTCTGCTTGTATAGAAAAAACGCCGGATATTTCTTCGATTAATTCTTTTAACTCAACCGGATTTTCTTCTATTAGCATTTCGTCGGCTTCAATTTTAGCCAAATCTAAAACATCATTAACGATACCTAATAATGACGTACCTGATATTTGAATTTTTGATACTAATTGATGTTGAGCGTTAGTTAATGGCTCTTCTGCTAACAGATACCCAAGGCCTATAATCGCATTTAGTGGTGTTCGAATTTCATGGCTGGTATTGGCTAAAAAGGCACTTTTTGCTTCAGTCGCCAATTCTGCTTTTCGCAACGCAGTCTGCAACTTTTTTTCGGCCATGAGTCGCTCAGAAATATTGCGAACGGATGCAGATATAGACATCTTATCGTCCAAATTGATCGAACTTAAACTGACCTCAATTGGAATTTCATGACCATTAGCATCCAGGGCTAATAGTTCGATGCCACGATCTACATTTTTTTCTTTAACTTGATTCAAGTAATCAGCAATACGACTTTTATAACGATCTTTCAGGTGATTGGGCACGAGCTTTTCGATAGAACACTGCTCTAATTCTTTTCTAGGATAGCCAAACATGGTTTCAGCTTGGGCATTGATCATTTGAATAATGCCAGAGTCATTGACTACTAAGGTGGCATCTGGAGCAGATTCAAGTAGGCCTTTAAAGCGTGAAATCTCTTCGGCTCTTTGCGACTCAATTTGTGCTTTCATGTTATCGCGATGGCGAATGATACCGCTTAACCAGATCCAGTACTGAACCATAAGGCTAATACAGTACACAAACAATAGTGAAACAATAACACCCGTTAACTTGATTGCAATTTCTTTAAAGACTATAAATTGAGGCGTTGCGCTATAAATCTTAAGAATACGATCGCCTGACGTTTTACTGATAGACAGAGGGGTATGCTTAGCAAAAATATACCCTTGATGACCGCTATAACTGATCAGATCATAAGGCTTAAAATTATTGAGTAGTGTTGCAGGCGTATACTCATCTTGCCAGCGGTAGGGATGAGCATGGTCAAACGAAAATGCTTTAAACTTCTCAGGATGGAGTAAAAATTCATCTAAAGTATTCGTAATGTAAAGCTGATTATTCTCGGCAATATTATTTTTCGTACGAGTTAAAACATTTTGTGCATTGACATTAATAATAATGATACCAAATGGGCTGCCGTCAGGATTAAAAAGTGGCGTAGAGAAACGCCAAATAGGACGATAGGGCCTCTCAACCTTGTCTAGTTCACGATTTAAATTCATGTCTGAGGTAAATACACCGCCCAAGCCCGCTTGAAGCGTTGCTCCGATATAAGGCTCATTTTTCTTAGATTGTAATTGCCCAACCTCAAAGGTTTTTAACTCTTCACCATTGCGCTGTACTTTCACATGCTCTTGCCACGTAGCATCAGCACGAATAAAGCGCACCTGATGCACATCGGTTTTAGAAAGCATATAAGCCTTAAAAATATTGGCGAGCCCTTCATTTAATACACCGACAAAGGCTTTATTTTGAGCAGCGGAAGATTGATTATTGTTAGCTGTAATTAAAGAATTTATAACGGGGGTGCTGGCAAGAAATAATACATCACGACGGTATTTTGTAGCCTCATCCTCAAGCGCGGTAATTGCGGAATCTTTGGTGATTGAGAGATTATCACTAACCTTGTGCAGAGTATTCTGAGCGATCAACCAAGATGCAAAAAATAATATAAATCCGAAAAGGAACAGTGTAAAAGGCACTGATTGCTTGAATTGAGTGCTTTTCAAAAAAACGACAACGCTCTGGATGCTGAATTGATGAGACAGCGTGTCGATATCTTCTGTTACATGTTTAGCACGCAACACATGATTGATGAATAAAAGACAAAAAGTGAGCATTAAGCCAAGCAGTAAAATCCAACTGATATTCCAAGGTTTAATTTGGTTAATCATCTTTTTTGAAGGTGACAATAAAAGTTGCCAGCTTTGACCCAATACATAAATGTTGCGTATTCTTTGGTAGTACTGAGCATGACTCGTTTGAGGGAGTTTGGAAAAATAGAAGGGTTCGTTGTCTGCGGTATTGGTTAACGTTATCTGCGCGTTGTCTACTTCAGATTCTAGATTGGCTAAAACGTCATCGATAACTAATGGGGCATATGACCAACCTAATACATACTTTTCTCTGGAGTCAATTGTGGCTAGATTTACACCTGTAGGGTAGACGGGGAGTAATACCAATGCACCCTTGCGTGTTTTGTTGTTTGCCTGAACCAAGGTAATAGGGGCTGTTAAATAGGGTGTATCATTGCGAGCGGCTGCTAAGGCAGCCGCTCGTCTATTTGACTCAGAGCCAATATCAAGCCCCAGTGCTTGTTGGTTTTTATCAAGGGGATATATATGCTGAATAACAAAGCGGTCTTTGTCATGAGGTATTAATGTGCGGATGCTGAAATCAGGCAATCCTAGTGTTATGCGTGTTTCTTCAATAAATTCGCTTTCTTTGTCGATAGGGACTCGACGTATATAACCAAACCCCAATGCGCCCGGAAACTCTTGCTCAAGATTCCTGTTATTACTGTATTCTTCAAACTGCTCACGATTGATCTTATTGACCCCTACCGCTGACATGGCCCCACGTACACTGCGTAGACCGTATTCAAAATGCCGAAAACGCTGATTGATAAGTGCTTCAGTTTTGTTAGCGATGTCATTTGTGTATGACTTAACTTCGTATTCATTGTGGTAATTAAGGCCCCAAGCAATCGCCAGTGTTAGAATGATACCGCTAAGTAATGGCAGCCAATAGGTGGCCATGTTTGCTTTTTTAGCGTCTTCAATGCTCATATTTGGTAACTACTTTTAATATCAACCGCAGGGACGGGCTTAGATAAATAGTAGCCTTGTAGAAAGGTAACGCCGAGTTCTTTTAAGCGATGAGCCTGGTCTATTGTTTCAACGCCTTCGGCGACAGTTTGTAATTTCATACTTTGTGCAAGCGTAATAATGGTTCGTACTAATATCTCATCAGGTTCATCAATATCAAGTTGAGAAACAAAGGCCTTATCAATTTTCAATACATCCACAGGTAAATCTTTCAAGTAACTTAAACAAGAAAATCCTGTACCAAAATCATCAATGGATATGGTAAAACCAAGCGCTCTGAGCTGGTTAAGGTCCTTTGTTATTTGAGCCAGATTTTGCAGCATTAAGCTCTCGGTTATTTCAAGCTCAATCATTTTAGGGTTCAGGCTGTATCGATCAATCGCGTTCAGCAGAAAGCCAATGAAAGAAGGGTCCATGAATTGAACGGGGGAAATATTAATGCACATACGAATGTCCAACCCGTTGTCACACCATTGCCTAAGTTGCGAGAAGCAATATTGGATCATACGCTCACCAAGAGGAATGATTAAACGAGTCTCCTCTGCCAGAGGAATGAATTCAATGGGAGGAATAAGCTCGCCGTTATGACCCTCAATTCGCATAAGTGCTTCTACAGCAAAAATTTGACCACTATGTGAATCAATAATCGGTTGGTATAAAGCAATAACGCCTTGGTCAGTAATCGCCGCTTTAATTTGCTTGTAGCGCTGGCGGCGGGTTAAAAAGACAGATTCCATTTCCTCAGAATAAAAGCAATACTTTTCGTCGGGTATTTCTTTTTTAGCTCTTTGTAAGGCGGCATCGGAATGAAGCAATAATGACTCAATATTGTCAGCATCATCCGGATAAATACTAAGCCCCATGCTAATTGAAAAATTATCAATGCCCGCATGTTGCTCCGTCAGTTTCATGACTGATTCTTGAATCTTCAGCGCCAAGTTTGCCAGGCTCTTTGGGTCTTCTAACTCGGGCACCAAAATCATAAACTCATCGGCATTATGACGGCTTAGAATCTCATTATTCTGTAATTGATTTTTTACTTGTTTAGCAATGTTTTTTAGTAAAACATCGCCAAATTCAAAACCAAACTCCTCATTCATTAACTTAAATCGGTCAACATCAAGTAAAATCAAGCCCAACTTTCTATCGGTATTTTGGCTATGGTCAAGCTGAACCGTTAGGCGCTCCATAAATAAAAAGCGATTGGGGAGGTGTGTTAATTGATCATATTGCAGAGTATGTGACATTTTTAGGTCTAAAATACGAGCCTTATTAATGTCAGAAAAAACAATAACGCCACCAATAACCTGTCCAGAATCTGAAACTAATGGGGCGGCACTATTTTCAATGCCAACCCATTGACTCGTCTGTTTTTTCATCTGACAGTTTATTGCCATACCCACAATACGGTTTTCTTCAATCGCGATACGGACAGGGTTGACGTGTACAGGGCTCTCGTCGGCCTTTCTTAAAGGCATAACCGTTTCAATGAGCTGGCCTTTTACCTCTATTAAGCAAAACACCAATCATCAGCTCAGCTGCAGGGTTTAAAAAGGTAATGCGGCCGTCTTTATCGGTAGTAATCACCGCGTCACCAATCGCGTCGAGGGCAACCTTGGCGTGGCGAAGCACTTGCACTACGTCGCGCTCTCTTGCGTGCAAGGCTAAATGCGTTTGAACGCGCGCAGCGACGACCAACGGATGAAGTGGTTTAGATAAAAAATCAACCGCCCCCGATTTAAGGCACACCAACTGTTCTTCAACTGAATTATGTGACGTGATAAAAATCACGGGGATGTCGCGCGTGGAGTCATGCTCTTTTAACTTGCCCAAAACCTGAAGGCCATCGAGCCCAGGCATCTCGATATCCAGTAATATAACGTCAGGTTGAGTATTACGCGCAATTTCTAAAGCGGATAAACCTTCCTGTGCAAAAAGCACTTGGCCAATATCTTTTAAGGCGTCGTGTAGAAAGGTAATTTGACTGATATCGTCATCAACCACCAAAATCTTATGCAGTGACTCATCACTTGAAAACATGCACTCTCCGAATCCGCTTCTTTCAAGCTATGGCAGTGATGGAATGAATGAACAATCGGTTTATTTATCTCATCAGAAGTTGTATTTATAAAAATACGTATATGAGAACCAGTCTTATATAAAGTAGACAAAGATAACCAAAAATACAACTAATGCAGGCTAACCAATATGCTCGTGGTGAATAGGCCTACTCAGCAGTAAGCATTTACTCTTTGCCTATAAAATCAAAATCAAAATCAAAATCAAAAGGATATGGTGACATTTTGCCTGAGTTAGAACGGCTTTTTCATAAAATTCAGTGGGAAATAACAATGTGCGCTTGTATCAGAATCTGAATTATCCAATACCCGAACACAGGTATCGCCAGCAGTCGATACAGAGAATTTTAAGAAATATCAGGGTAGTTGGTGAGAAGTAGTAAATTGTACACTTATGATCTATAGTATATCTAGTTGTTCATTATTGAACAATCAGGTATTGAAAAGGAGGGGTTGATATGCCTAATACTCAAAACTCATCCAATATAAATAAGAATCAACTGACACGAGTTGCAGTAAAACTATTTTTTGCCATTACAGACAGTTGGTCATTAACAGATAAGCAGCGCTGCATTCTTGCGGGAATAGAATCTAGAACGACGCTTAGAAATTGGCGCATGAAGTTAGATACCGGAGATGCCATTGCGCTATCCAGAGATACTCTTGAGCGCTTATCCTACATAGCAGGTATCTACAAAGGCATTCAGCTGCTCTTTAGTCAGCAATCCATGTGGAACGAATGGGTTAAAAAGCCGAATAAACACTTTGCTGGTCAATCTGTTCTAGACCGCATGTTAGCAGGCAACGTGTCTGACCTTTCGGATGTAAGACGCTATATAGACGGTTGGCGCGGAGAACACTTTGGATAAGACCCACCTTTCTAAAAGATGCTTTCGGTTAATTCCTAGCCATTATCCGCCGATTCAGTTGTTTGAGAATCTATTAGATCCGGATGAGCTGGAAGCCGCTTATTATTTAGAAAGCCTAACGAATGATCGTTTGCGAGACGAAGCTGGTGATATAGCGCTGGTTGCCCCAGAAGATCGAGTAACTGGGCCGGGCACCTCAGCCATCATGGCGGCTTTTACTCATACGGGCATCGCCAGCCGTTTCTCTTCAGGAAACTACGGCGTTTATTACGCGGGTTTAACGTTAGACACGGCACTTGCTGAATCACGTCATAGCCGTGAGCGCTTTCTATCGGATACCGATGAAGAGGCTCTTGTTTTGACCATGCGTTGTTATGAATGCCGAGTGGATGCCGAACTGGTCGATCTGAGACGAGATGAAGCTTGCCATCAAGAAGAGTGGGGCAATGCTCAAGCTCAAGGGCTGCTTATTAAAACCCAAGATGAACTAGGTATCCTCTATCGGTCGGTACGCCACACAGGTGGTGAGAATATCGCCATACTTCGCCCGCCTGCTTTGATCCCTCCTGCTAATCAAACAAAGCATTATCACTACCACTGGAATGGTCAGGAAATAACCCATGTCTCTGAAATCAACAGTTAATCCTAGTTTGGCTGCACTGCTATGGCCTTTCCATAACCTACCGAATGAATATGTTGTCGTCGATACAGAATCGACAGGATTGTTTGACGAAGAAGGGGCACCAGGACTAATTAGCTTTGGCGCCGCAAGAGTCAAAAATGGCAAGGTCGAAGAAATCTTAGAAGTTAAATCTCGCCCGCATAGAGCGCTAAAAAAAGAAGCCAGCTTAATCAATGGTTTTGATATTGATGAGGTGAAAGCATTCCCACTGCCGATAGAACGCTGGGCACAGGTCGAGGCTTTGGTTAATGGTCAGCTGCTGGTTATGCACAATGCGGCCTTTGATTGGCGACTTATTCAAGACCATATTCAACGCTACCAACTTGCGCCCTTGAATATTACCGGAGTATTTTGCTCACAAAGAGCCGCGCAGCCTTGGGCCGAATCTATAGGCATTAAATGCTCATCGCGAGGACCAAGCCTAGACACCCTTACCGAATATTTAGCCGTTGAAAACTTAAGAGCAAAGCAGGGAAATATTCATCATGCCAGTGATGATGCGATACAAACGGCGGCAGTGATTAATAAGTTAGTCGCTTATCGTTAACTACTTATTGCTAACAATAGATACAATAGCCAAATACATTATTTAAAACGAAATTCAAACACGTACAGCACAGGTCGCCATGACACAGCCAACAGCTTCAAAAACAACAGCTTCAAAAACAACAGCCCCAAAAGCCAAAAAACCCAAAGCCGCCGTTAAAAAAGCGACCAAAGCAGCCGTTAAAAAAACAACCAGCTTCGAAGAAACCCTATGGGACAGCGCCAACAAACTGCGCGGCTCGGTAGAATCCAGCGAATACAAACACATTGTACTCAGCCTCATCTTCTTAAAATTCATCTCCGACAAATTCGAAGCGCAGCGCCAAAAACTGCAAAACGCAGGCATGGGCGACTACCTTGAAATGGTCGACTTCTACACCAAAGACAACGTCTTCTACCTACCCGTAGAAGCGCGCTGGCAAGAACTATTAACCCACGCCAAGCAAGACGATATCGCCCTAAAAATCGATACCGCCTTACACACCGTTGAAAAAAACAACAAGTCGTTAGCGGGGGCATTACCCGACAACTACTTCTCGCGCTTAGGGTTAGAAAGCAACAAACTGGCCGCGCTGCTCGATACCATCAACAACATCGACACCTATATTGAAGAGCAGGCTGAAGAACAAGCGGGCATCAAAGAAGGTGAAGAACACCTAAACGCCGAGGCCAAAGCCCTCGCCGAAGAAGACCTCGTTGGCCGCGTATACGAATACTTCTTAGGCAAATTTGCCGCATCCGAGGGCAAGGGCGGTGGCGAATTCTACACGCCAAAATCGGTGGTCGCGTTACTCGCCGAAATGCTAGAGCCTTACAAAGGCAAAATTTATGACCCCTGCTGCGGTTCGGGCGGCATGTTTGTGCAATCGATCAAATTTATCAACAGCCACAACGGCAACCAAAAAGACATCTCGATCTACGGCCAAGAATACACCAGCACCACCTACAAGCTGGCCAAAATGAACTTAGCCATTCGTGGCATCAGCGGCAACTTAGGCGAAGTCGCAGGCGACACCTTTTTTAAAGATCAGCACCCCGATCTAAAAGCCGACTTCATCATGGCCAACCCGCCGTTTAACCAAAAACAATGGCGCAGCGAAAGCGAGCTGGTCGACGACCCACGCTGGGCAGGCTACACCGCACCGCCCACCGGCAACGCCAACTACGCCTGGATATTACACATGCTATCCAAGCTATCCGAAGCGGGCACCGCAGGCTTCGTACTCGCCAACGGCTCGATGAGCAGTAATACCAGCGGCGAAGGCAAGATCCGCCAAGAAATCATCGACAACGACCACGTAGACTGCATGATCGCCCTACCTGGCCAACTGTTTTACACCACCCAAATACCGGTGTGTTTATGGTTTCTGACTAAAAACAAAGGCGAAGTAAAAAATCCAGACGGCACAATAGAACGCCGTGATAGAAAAGGCGAAACCCTATTCATCGACGCCCGCCAAATGGGCACCATGGCGAGTCGCATACACAAAGAACTCACCGACGACGACCTCGCCAACATCGCCGGCACCTACCACGCATGGCGCGGTGAGCAACACGATGGCAGTGGCGACTTAGCGGCCTACCAAGACATTGCAGGCTATTGCAAATCGGCCACCCTCGACGACATAAAAGCCAACGACTACGTACTCACCCCAGGTCGCTACGTCGGCGCCGCTGAAATAGAAGACGACGGCATTCCGTTTGAAGACAAAATGCGCGATCTAAGCCAAACCCTGTACCAGCAAATGCAAGACGCACAAGCTCTAGACGCCGCAATTAAGAAGAACTTAGAGGTGTTGGGCTATGGGGAATAAAGAAGTGGGGAATAAAGAAGTGGGGAATAAAGAAATGCTGAGTAAAAAGGCGGCCAATAACCCCCCGCAAACAGAGGAATTACCGCCCAGCCTCATCACCGATATTCAGCAAATTATCAACCAAGCCCGCACGCAGGTTAAGCAAGCGGTTAACCACGCCATGGTGCAAGCTTATTGGCACATCGGCCAACTCATCGTCGAACAAGAACAACAAGGCGCGCAACGAGCAGAATACGGCAAAGCCCAACTTCAGCAGCTTTCAGAGCAACTGACCACCGACTTTGGCAAAGGGTTCGACATAACCAACCTGCGCAACATGCGCCGTTTTTATCAAACGTTTCCAATTCGAGAGACAGTGTCTCTCGAATTGAGCTGGTCGCACTATAACGTACTGGCTCGTATCGAATCAGCGACCTCGCGCACTTGGTATCAGCAAGAAGCCGTACAACAGGCTTGGTCAGTGCGCGCGTTAGAGCGCCAAATTGGCACACTGTATTACGAGCGTCTGCTGTCTAGTAAAGAAAAACCGCGAGTAGAACAAGAAGCCCACGAAAAAATCCAAGATCACGAAAAAGCCCTCGCCCTTGCCAGCAATCCTAAAGACTACTTGCGCGACCCTTACATCTTAGATTTTCTCAACCTCGATGCAGGCGCGTATTTAGAATCCGATCTAGAGCAAGGCATTATCAGCAACATACAACAGTTCTTACTGGAACTGGGCAAAGGCTTTGCTTTTGTCGAACGCCAACAACGCATCATTACCGACGATGGCGACTACTTTATCGACCTGGTATTTTACAACTTCCACCTAAAATGCTTTTTATTAATCGACTTAAAATTGCACAAACTCAGCCATCAAGACGTCGGCCAAATGGACATGTACGTGCGCATGTACGAAGACCAAAAACGCCAGCCAGACGACAACCCCACCATCGGCCTAATACTGTGCAGCGAAGGCAATAATACCGTGGCAAAATATTCTGTATTGAATGAAAGCCAACAACTGTTTGCCTCAAAATACGTCACCCAGCTGCCCAGCGAAGAAGAACTGCGCATAGAGCTCGAAAAAGAACGCGCGCACGTTCAGCAACAACTACAAGAGAAAAATGCCCAATGAATGGCCTGTTGATAAAAGCAATGCAGTTGAAAAATGCAGATGAGTTAAGTGTGGTTGTGAAACAGAATTTGGAGGCGTTGGGTTATGGGGAATGAATGGCCGTTAGTAAAAATTGAAGATATACAAGCCCAGAAAAAAGGAGCCATAGCTATTGGGCCTTTTGGCTCCAGAATGAAAAGTGATTGCTATGTAAGTATTGGAATACCTGTTATTAGGGGAACTAATATTGATTCTGGATCTATTTTCAAAGGAAACTTTGTTTATATAAGCAAGGAAAAAGCAGATTCTTTAGGCTCATGTAATGTATTTAAAAATGATTTAGTGTTTCCACACAGAGGCTCCATTGGTGAAGTTGGGATTGTTGAGGGTGATGCAAAGTATGTTATTTCGTCCAGTTTAATGAAGCTCACTGTTGATGAGAAAAAGGTTAACCCTAAATTCCTATATTATTTTTTCAAATCCGAAATTGGTAAGCATGAGTTATTAAAAAATGCTTCTCAAGTTGGCACTCCCGGAATCGGCCAACCTTTAACATCCTTGAAAAGTATTGAATATAGAAATCCACCTATAGCCATACAAAACAAAATTGAAGAAATCATTTCTTCATTAGACAGCAAAATTCAACTAAACCGCGAAACCAACCAAACCCTAGAAGCCATGGCCCAAGCCTTATTCAAAAGCTGGTTCGTGGATTTTGATCCCGTATTCGACAATATAATCGCCCACAACCTAGCGCATAACAACGCGCCACTGCACAACATCCCAGAACCCTTATTGCCCCACGCCCAGCGCCGCTTGAACGTACACAATGTAGGTCGGGGTTCAGCCCGACAAACCGCCTCACAAGAATTCCATCATCTATTCCCACAAGCATTTGAGCAAAGCGACGAACCCAGTGTCGGCATTCAGGGCTGGGTGCCGAAGGGGTGGGGGGTAGATGGGCTTGGTAGTTTCATTAACTTCTCAAATGGCAAGTTGATGAAATCAACTGTTGATGGATTATATCCTCTGTACGGTGCGAATGGGATAATTGGCAAGACAAATGAAATACGGTGTAGTAATGCGATTATTATCGGCAGGGTAGGAGCTTATTGCGGCGCTATAAAGTACTGCCCAAGTTCGTTTTGGCCTTCTGATAATACAATTGTTGCTAGCTCTACTGAATCTGAAGATATGCTTCCGTTTATTTTGTATCAGTTGAAGTATTTAAATTTAAATCAATATGCGGGTGGAGCAGCTCAACCGTTATTAAACCAAGCGACATTAAAAAGCATTAAAGTAAGTGCGCCTAGTCGTTCTGCGTGTAATGTTTTCAATAAAACGGTGAGCGAATTTATAATTAAATCGACAAATTTAGAAAATGAGATTCATGTATTAGAATCCCTACGCGACACCCTCTTACCCAAACTCATCTCAGGGGAATTGCGCATTCCCGACGCCGAGCAAGTAAGCGAGGCATTAGCGAAATGACTTCAGGGTTCACAAAACAACTTAACGAGTTTTTGCAACAGCAAGCCCCAGAACAAGTAGCAACGTGGCTGGTGGAAACCATCAGCGCCGATAAAGGTTTGCAAAAACAGTGGAAAATAAAACTGCTATTAGCCTCGGGTAACGCCAGCGATTATAAAAAACTGCTGACTCAAGCCTTGCCTAAAAAAGATCTGCTCGTCACGCCCAATTTATGGCGCAAAGTGGGTTTGTATTTTGCCGACGCCGAGGCGCTGTTTGAACTCGCGTTCGCACAACTCGACGACAACTCGCTAAACGGCCCATTAAACGGTCAGTTAAGTGACGAACAACAATTTACCTGGTTGATGCAAGCCTTTGAACGCTTGAATACCGTGCTGCAAGGCATCGACGACTCGGGCGGTTATCGCCTTGAATTGGTCGAGCAATTAACCGCAAGGCTGGTGCAATGCTTCCATCAACTGCCCTGGTCGCCAGCCCAAAAAGCAAACTGGCTGCATGAGCATCAATGCAAATATGACGTGTTCCCTTATATTCCAGAACAGTTTGCACTGCCCGCCGATGTACACGCCGCCTTTGTGGGGCAAGCGAATAACGCACAGCCCGACGCAAGCGACACCAACGTAAGTATGGCATTACTCAAACGGCTTAACCGTGAAAAATAATGTAGGTCGGGCTTTAGCCCGACAAAATGTTGGCCTAAAGACCAACCCACACAAGAATCAATATGAACAATAAATACCCGTTAGAATACCAGCCAGATTACCTCGTTTCCTTCGCTGACATGCTGGCGTATGAAATGGAAGGCCAAAACATAACGCTAAAGCAGCTAAGCAAGGATTCAGGCTTGACCATGGCCCACATCAAAGGTTTATTATCGGGCGCATGTATTATTGATAAAAATAGCGCTAAAGCGTTGAATGCGGTACTTGGGCGCAGCGTCGAATATTGGTTGAATATAGAAACGCATTATCAGCAGACTAAAACGAGACTGGCGCAAGAGCATCAAGGAACGAGCGAATGAAAGAAAATAAATTTCAACTGCCATTATTTGAATTAGATGAAAATCTAGAATTTCATGTCTCGAGTAGTGAAGATGTTGTAGGCGATGAAATATCACCTTTCTCTAAGCATATTGTCTATGTTGATGAAAGTGGTGATCACAGTCTTAAAAGCATTGACGATAACTTTCCTATTTTCGTTTTAGCATTTTGCGTATTTCATAAGCGTCATTACAGTGAGGCTATTGTGCCTGCTCTTGAGAAGTTTAAATTCAACTGGTTTGGCCATGATCAGGTTGTATTGCATGAGCATGAAATCAGAAAAGAAAAGGGCAACTTTAATATATTCAAAAGCAAAGAAGAAAAATTTGAGTTTTTAAATCAATTAACACAAATCATTGAATATAGTAATTTCATTTTGGTCAGTTGTACTATAGATAAGCGAGAATTGAAAAAACAGGATGGTGTGAATAATAACCCTTATCACATTGCATTGGCTTTTTGCATGGAGACACTTTATGAGTTTCTTGCAGAGAAAAATCAGCACGAGAGTAAAACCCATATAGTTGTTGAATGTCGGGGTAAAAAAGAAGATCGAGAGCTTGAGTTAGAGTTTCGCCGGATCTGTGACGGTAATAATCGATTGAATAAGTCATTACCTTTCGAGGTGATTTTCTCTGATAAGAAAGTAATGTCATCAGGTTTACAGTTGGCTGACTTAGTTGCTAGACCGATAGGACTAAATTTGTTGAAACCGACTCAAACGAATAGGGCATTTGATGTGTTAAAGACAAAATTTTATTGTGACGGTGGTCGAGATAAAGCCGGAGAATGCTTTGAAGGTGTGGGAATGAAGATTTTCCCTACTTTAGAAAGCGAAAAGCCCCGATGAAACTCACCGAGGCTAGAACGCCGACCGGGCACCCCCAATCCATTTGCCTGAAGTATAGACGAAGGCCTAGCACTTCTTCAAGGTATTTGTTGATAAGTTGTGTGTAAGGTAACTAATTTAGAATAGTTATCGATTTAAAGTGATTGCTTCATAATCGGCTTTAAGTTCAATACTGATGAAATCGAGCTATCCGGAATTTCCGGACAGTTGCCCTAGCAGGCTCATAAACACTGGAATCGAACCATTCGGTCATTCCGAATAGTTGCCCTAAAAGCCCCGTAAACACTGAATCGAACTATCCGACATCTCTAATAGACAAGCCGGACAGCCACCTTAGCAGCCCTAGATAAGTAGCGCTGCGTTCTCTTGTTTTCGCTGGGTGAGTGTCTCTGCAATGTCTAACATAGTTGTTTTACTAACCGCTTGTTGTATTGCCAGAGTTGAAAAGTTATCAATCGCTTCAACGACTTCTTGGATACATTGCTGCGCTTCTTTCCAATTGGCAAAGCCTGCACTCGCAGCCAGCGTTTGCATTACTTTGAGTGGGGGCGCTTTTCCATGCCCTGCAAAGGCTGTTGCATGCTCATTAAAGGGATGAGGGCTAAAGGTAACGTCGTAAAAGGGGGCGAGTTGCCAGTTACCATCATCGCCTTGCAAAAAGCCCCAGTTTTTACTGTGGTCATCTTGGTTTGCTGCCAATAAATTAAAGACAGCGCGACGAAACTGAAGTTGCCCTGCCGCAGGAGACTTACACAACTGGCGACTGGCTTTAATAAGGTCGCTATAGTCTAAACTAGGGCTTCGGAAGTCGGCATCTAACAAGCCACAGGCACTGTGCATATGCAAACGCCCTGTGTGTTGTTTACCATCGGCTTTATGTGTCGTTAAATAATCAAAACGCTTAACTGCTAGCCAAGCCTTGGCATCACTGCTTGGTGGCGCAGCAATTAATTGCCAAGCCGGTGGCTGGCACTTTGCTTGTTCAGCCATTTGTAAATACACAGCTTCACATAAGCCTTCTTCATGGCCTAGTGCTAAGTTCTTCGAGGTAAATTTAACTAACCATGCTTCATCGCCAGGCTGGGCATACGTTCGACATTGCTGCGCATCACCAGCAGGCATGTAGATTTGTGCTTTAGGCCTTGCCCCACCCGAGCTCCCCACAGCGACCAACGCTGCTAATACTTGTTGGGTTTTACCCTCTAATTCTTCAGACCCCTTATAATCAAGAATGGACTGATCAAACAAGGTTTGTGCTTCTAGCCCAAGTGTTGCTATATCAATATTGTGAGGTTGCTCAGGTGAAAATGCGGATACGGGGGTAAAAGACAACCCTCCCATGCCTTGATGACCAACAAAGGCTAATCGATCCATTGCTGTTACTTGCGCAGGTAAAATGCCGTGTTGGCGAAATACTCTGTCTTGCAGCAGCAAGCCCCAGTCATCAGGCAAACAATCACCAAATACGCCATGCACACCTTGGTGGGGCTGTTTAGGCGCTGCTTGAACTTGCGTATTAGCGTGCAAAGTAAACGGGGATAAATTTCCAAATTGACGAATGTATTCATCAAAGTACTGAAAGAATACACCTTGGCGGTTTTGAGCTAATACGCCCACTGGCACAGTCTCACCCGTTGTAAGCGTTCGTTGCACATTGAGCTTTTGAATTGGTTTAAAACTCATCTTTAAGAACCTCTTCTATGCTGGTAGGCAAAGCAGAGCGATCTGTGCTTACTTGAGTTAGCTGATAAAGCCTATCGAGTGAGTCAAGTGACTGCCATAATAGCAGTAACTGGCGTAATGAAATTTGCCCTGTGAGTTCAAATTTTTTGATAGTAGGCGCAGGCACACAACTGCGCTGGGCAAGTGCCTCTCGCGATAGCTTAGCGTGCTCTCGTAAGCCACGAAGGTGAGCTGCAAACGCTTGGCTAACATCGGTGTCATCTAAAAGTGAAAATTTCATACTCAACCCTAATGGATACAGTAGTATCCATTATAGTGTAAAAATTGACCTTTTGGATACGCATGTATCCATTAAGTATAAGATAAGCGCACTTATTAGAGAAAGGCGTGCAAAGCTGGTATATTTTCAAACTTGTCAATTACCTTGCACTATTACAATTTGAAATAGTAGCTCTAATATTTGCTCTAATAGTTGCCCTGAAAGCCCATGAAATAAGGCCCCAGAATATAGGGCTTATAAACAAGAATACGCAGTAAAAGGACGTACCACCCTCATGACAGGTAAATTTACCGAAGCGGTTTTAGAATACGCCATTATCAAATTGCTGGGTCAGCAAGGCTACCCGCATGTATTGGGCGCTGATATTCAACGTGCGCCCACCGATGTGTTGATTGTGGACGATTTAAAAACCTTTTTGCGTAAGCAGTATCAAGCGCAGGGCATTACCGATAACGAAATTGAAACCGTGGTGCGTAAGCTTCAAGCTTTGCCTGCCAGTGATTTGTACGACAGTAATAAAACCTTTTGTAAGTGGCTGAGTGATGGCTTTTTATTAAAGCGCGAAGATGCCAAGCAGAAGGATATTTATATTCAGCTGGTGGATTATTCCGACCTTGCCAGTATGCGAATGCCTGACGACCTGGATGTAATAGGCCCAGGTGAGCAAACCTTAAAACAACATCAATATTCTGTTCATGCCGATTGCACCGCCAATATTTATAAGTTGGTGAATCAGTTAGAAATTGATAGCCCCAAGACCGATGATCCTGAACTTCGAATTCCCGATGGCATATTGTATGTGAACGGTTTGCCGCTGGTGGTGTTTGAATTTAAAAGCGCCATTCGCGAAGAAGCGACGCTGCACGAAGCATACATTCAATTAACGACTCGCTACAAACGCGCGATTCCTCAGCTGTTTGTCTTTAATGCTTTTTGTGTGATTAGCGATGGTGTGAATAATAAAATGGGCACCTTGTTTGCCCCGTATGAATTTTATTACGGCTGGCGCAAGGTGACGGGTGATGAGTCGATCGAGAAAGACGGCATCGATTCATTACATGCCATGTTGCAAGGCTTGTTTGATTCGCGCCGTTTGCGTGAAGTAATGCGTCACTTTATTTATTTTCCTGATAAAACCCATCAAGAAGTAAAAATCATTTGTCGTTATCCGCAGTATTACGCGGCGACCAAGTTGTACGAAAACATCAAGCTGCACCAAAAGTTACCCGCCGGCAGTGGTGGCGATGCTTCTTTACGAGACGATTTTTTAAGAGACGGAAAGGGCGGAACCTATTTTGGTGCAACGGGTTGCGGAAAAAGTTTTACCATGCAATTTTTATCACGCCTGTTAATGAAGAGTGTGCATTTTGCCAGTCCTACTATTGTTTTAATTACCGACCGCACCGATCTAGACGGCCAGTTAAGTGAGCAATTTGAAAACGCTAAAAATTATATCGGCGATCAAATTGTACAAAAGGTTGAGAGTCGAGCCGACTTACGCAAAAAAATTCAAGGTCGCAAGAGTGGCGGAGTTTTCTTAACTACCATTCATAAATTTACCGAAGACAACGAGCTGTTAACCGATCGCTGCAACGTGATTTGTATTAGCGACGAAGCGCACCGCAGCCAGATTAATCTGGATCAAAAAATTAAAATCGATGAAGACACAGGCACGGCCAAAGTGACTTACGGTTTTGCTAAATACCTGCACGATTCATTACCCAATGCGACCTATGTGGGTTTCACCGGAACCCCTGTGGATGCCACGTTGGATGTATTTGGTGAAGTGGTCGACAGCTACACCATGACCGAGTCGGTGAAAGACGAAATTACTGTTCCGTTGGTATACGAAGGCCGCGCCGCCAAAGTAACCCTCGACAGTGATAAACTGAAAGAGATTGAAGACTATTATAAACAGTGCGAAGAAGATGGCGCGAACGAGCACCAGATAGAAGACAGTAAAAAAGCCATGACCAATATGGGCAAAATATTGGGCGATCCTGATCGTATTAGTGCATTGGCTGCCGACTTTGTTAAGCATTATGAAGCTCGCATTGAAGAAGGCGCAACCATTGCGGGTAAGGCGATGTTTGTTTCCAGCGCTCGTCCTGTTGCTTGGTTGTTTTATCAAGAATTAAAAACATTGCGCCCGCAGTGGTTTGAAGAAAAAACCTGTATCGACGGCGATACCCTTTCGGAAAAAGAACAGAAAGACGTTCAGCCCAGTGCGCGAGTTTGTTTAGTGATGACCCGCAACAGAGACGATGAAAAAGAACTGTGGGATTTATTAGGCACCAAAGAACATCGCAAAGAACTGGATAAACAGTTTAAGCAAGCGAAGAGTAATTTCAAAATCGCTATCGTGGTGGATATGTGGCTAACGGGCTTTGATGTGCCGTTTTTAGATACCATTTATATTGATAAGCCGATTTCTAAACACAATTTAATTCAAACCATTAGTCGCGTGAATCGCAAGTTCAAAGGAAAGAATAAAGGTTTGGTGGTTGATTACATTGGCATCAAAAAAGCCATGAACGAAGCGATGGCGCATTATTCGAAAACCGCACAAACCGATTTTGAAGATGTGCAAGCGTCGGTAGTGGAAGTTAAAAACAATTTAGATTTGTTGGCGCAGTTGTTTTATAAATTTGATGAAGCGAATTATTTCAGTAATGACCCTGTTGCCCGTTTAGAGTGCTTAAAGCACGCCGCCGATTACGCGATGATGACCGAGAAAGTGCAAAAGCGTTTTATGGATATTACCAAGCGCTTAAAAGCCGCTTACGATATTTGTTGTGGCACCGACCAACTTACGCAAAAGCACCGTGATTACATTCACCTGTATTTAGCCGTGCGCTCCATCATCTACAAACTCACTAAAGGCAATGCCCCTGATACCGCGCAAATGAATGCGCAAGTGCAACGTATGTTGAGCGAAGCCTTGAAGAGCGAGGGCGTAGAAGAAATCTTCAAGATGGGCGAAGAAGAAGGCGGCAGCATTGATCTGTTTGATGATGATTATCTGGACAAAATCGACAAGATTAAGCTGCCCAATACTAAAGTGAAACTGCTGCAAAAATTATTACAGCAAGCCATTGGTGAGCTGAAAAAAACCAATCGCATAAAAGGCGTCGATTTTTCTAAGCAGCTGCAATCGTTGGTCGAGAAGTATAACGAGCGCAAAGAAGATAATGCCTTTACTCATAAAGTTCATGAAGAAGCCGTGGATGGCATGTTCGACCTGATGGCTATGGTGCGCAAAGAATACGGTGCCCATGAAGACATGGGTATCGATTTTGAAGAAAAGGCTTTCTACGACATCTTAGCAACCTTGGCGAAGAAGTATGACTTCACCTTTGAAGAAGACAAACTGATTACGCTTGCACAAGCGGTAAAAGAGAAAGTCGATGGCGTTACCCAGTATGCCGATTGGAATAACCGCGATGATATTAAATCGACCATGAAGGTGGACTTGATCATGCTACTGGCAAAACACGGCTATCCGCCGGTTGATCGTGATGAGGTGTATAAAGAAGTGTTTGCCCAGGCGGAGAATTTTAAGAAGTATCAGGTATCTTGAAGAAATTGGCCCGCCCTGCAAGAATCGAACTTGCGACCTTCGGCTTCGGAGGCCGACACTCTATCCAACTGAGCTAAGGGCGGATCAGTGGCAATGGTATTCCGTTCTGCCTTCTGCGTCTAGTACCCTGCTAAAAAACACGGTATGTACTTGTTTTGTTAGTAGTTTTTATAGAAAAGCTGTTCTTTCATTAGGCTGGGGTTTGCTCTCTATCGTTATTGCTAAAGCGGTGATATATCAACTTTCGACTATAATTTCTTACAGATTGTATGGAATAATTTTAATCCAGTACAAAATGCCGCTATAATCTGCGCCAGAAATTTAAAATACACGGATTAACCGTGATAGCTGAGAGGACTTTTCTGTGAAAATGTTACAAGCAATGATGTTATTCGTAGCCACTTTAGTGATGGCTCAAGCAAATGCTTCTACGGATGCATTGACTGATGCTCAAACGGAAAAGCTCCGTGAGCGCATTAAGCCAGTCGCTGAAGTATGTGTTCAAGGTGATGATTGTGGCGGACCGGTTGTGGTTGTTGCTTCTGGCCCTCGTTCTGGCGAAGCAGTTTATAATGCGGCATGTACTACGTGTCACGCTGTTGGCGTTGCAGGCGCACCTAAGAAAGGCGATGTTGCGGCTTGGGATAAGCGTTTAGCGAAAGGTTTCGACGCTACGTTGGCTAATGCTATCAATGGTCTGAACGCGATGCCTGCTAAAGGTTTGTGCATGGATTGTTCTGATGATGAGCTAACCGCTGCGATTAAGTTCATGTCTGGTCGTGAGTAAGCGTTAATTTTTAGATACGCTGCTTAGAGTGATCATAAAAAAGCCTTAAGTTTTTGCTTAAGGCTTTTTTTATGCTCTTGAACTAAAGAATCGAATTAAAAATCCGCCATCAAGTTCTTCAAACTCTTCATGGTTTCTTGGCCTCGGGCTTTTTGCTCTTCAGCAGATACTTCTGTTCGACCTTCCCATTCAACATCGTCTTGCGGTAATTCATCTAAGAAGCGACTGTGGGTCGTATCTAGAATTTCCCCAAACTGCTTACGCTTCGCGGCGTAGGTGATCGTCAGCGTGCGTTGTGCCCGAGTAATCCCTACGTACATTAAGCGACGTTCTTCATCGATGGTATCGGCTTCAATGCTGTTTCTGTGTGGCATCAATTCTTCTTCAAGCCCCACCATGTAAACATGCGGAAACTCTAGACCTTTTGATGCATGTAGGGTCATCAGTTGTACCTGATCTTCTTCATCTTCGTCAGCTTGGCGTTCTAGCATGTCGCGTAGAATCAGCTTGCTGACCGCGTCTTCAATGGTGACTTCATCGCCCACTTCATCAGCTTTCTCGATCATCTTTGAGATCGAGTCGACTAAGTACCAAACGTTGCTCATGCGGCGTTCTGCCTGATGTGGCGTGCCGCTGGTCAGGTTAAGGTGCGCTTCGTAATCGAGGTCTTCGATCATTTCTTTTACGGCGGCTACTGCATCATCGGCATAGGCCATGCGGGTGATGTTATTGAGCCAGTGACCGAAGCGTCTTAGCTTATCTAACGCTTTCGGCGTTAATAGTTGTTCAAGACCCAGTTCGGTGGTGGCCGCCATCATCGAGATGCCGCGACGAATGCTGTATTCGCTGAGTTTTTCGATGGTGCTTGGGCCGATCTCACGGCGCGGGGTATTAATAATACGCAAAAACGCGGAATCATCGGTTGGGTTAATCAGCAAACGCAAATAACCCATGATGTCTTTAATCTCACTGCGGCCAAAGAACGACTGGCCGCCGCTTAATTTGTAAGGCACCTGATGCGCTTGCAGCTTCATTTCTAAAATGCGGGATTGATGGTTGCCACGATACAGCACAGCGAAGTCGGAGAATTTGCCACCATAGCGCATGCGACGTTCAACGATGCCGGTAACAACGCGTTCGGCTTCGATTTCATCATTCTTACATTTAAGAATTTTAATCGCATCGCCGTAGCCTTTGTCCGACCACAGTTTCTTGATCAGCTCGTGCGGGTTGTTATCAATTACCTTGTTGGCGGCGTTTAGAATCAAACCCGTCGAGCGGTAGTTTTGCTCGAGTTTTACCAGCTTCAAATGCGGGTAATCGACTTTTAATAAATTCAGGTTTTCGGGTCGCGCACCACGCCAAGCGTAAATGGATTGGTCATCGTCGCCTACCACGGTTAAGCCATTACGGTTGCCCAGTAGCATTTTTACCAGTTCGTACTGGCTGGTATTGGTATCTTGATACTCATCCACAAGCAAGTAGCGGATTTTACTCTGCCAGCGGGTTAATACGTCGGGGTGGTTTTTAAACAACATGGTCGGGACCCAAATAAGGTCATCGAAATCCACCGCGTTGTAGGCTTTCAGTGTGCGCTGATACACCGAGTAGCATTGAGCGATCATCATTTCTTGCGGGTTTTCCGCTTTGTTGATGGCTTGCTCGGGTTCTAACATGTCGTTTTTAAGATTAGAGATGGCGCTTTGAACCATGTCTAGTGCGTCATCATCTTGGTCATGATCACGCATCATGATGTCTTTTAGAATGTTCTTGGCATCATCTTGGTCGATTATCGAAAATCCAGTCCGGTAGCCTGCGGCTTTGTATTCCGAGCGAATAATGTTTAAGCCGAGGTTGTGAAAGGTCGATACGGTTAAGCCTCGGCCTTTGCCGCCTTGTAATAATTGGCTGACACGCTCTTTCATTTCACGTGAGGCTTTATTGGTAAAGGTCACCGCGGCGATATGATGCGCTTTAATACCACAGCTTTCGATTAGGTAGGCAATTTTACGGGTGATTACGCTGGTTTTGCCCGAGCCTGCACCGGCAAGTACCAATAATGGCCCATCGATGTATTTCGCGGCTTCTTTTTGCCTTGGGTTTAGATGACTTAAGTCGACCACAAATATTCCTCTCTCATTCAGGTCGCTATTCTAACAACGATGGCGAAATTTGATAGCAGTCCGTCTTAATGGGCATGAAGAAAGCGCGTTATTGAGTGTTAATTTTGGCGATAGCGTTCTAGTTTCCGATAGCTGAGTGCTTCCATGATATGACCCGTTTGGATGTGTTCGCTTTCGTCTAGGTCCGCAATGGTGCGAGAGATTTTTAATACTCGATGATAAGCCCGTGCACTCAGGTTGAGTTTTTCAATCGCTAAGCGCAATAGGTTTTCATCCTCTTCGCTTAATCGACAAAACTCTTCAACTTGAGAGTTACTGAGCTGGCCATTGCTGCAGCCTTGACGCTGGGTTTGTGTTTGCCAGGCATTAAGCACTCGGACTTGTACGGTCGCGCTGTTTTCTTGTGAACTGGAGTGTGTTTTTTGCAGTTCTAAAATTGAAATAGGGGGCACTTCAACTTGTAGGTCGATTCGGTCAAGTAGCGGCCCTGAGGTCTGCCCTTGGTAGCGTTTTACTTGGTCTTCTGTGCAAGTACATTTGCTGGATTTGTCGCCGTAATAACCACAAGGGCATGGATTCATCGCGGCAACGAGTTGAAAACGAGCCGGGTAGGTCACTTGTTGGCTGGCGCGGGCAATGCAAATTTCTCCGCTTTCGAGTGGTTCGCGTAATACATCCAATACTTTACGGCTGAATTCCGGTAGCTCGTCTAAAAATAAAATTCCGCCATGAGCTAACGATATTTCTCCCGGTTTTGGCTTGCCGCCTCCGCCCACTAATGAGATGCCGGAGGCAGTATGGTGTGGGCTTCTAAACGGCCGTTGCTTCCATTGTTTTAACCAGACGGTTTGCTGTTGGCTGATGGAGTAAATGGCGGCGCTTTCTAAGGCTTCTTTTTCAGACATTGGCGGTAATATGCCAGGTAAACGGCTGGCTAACATGGTTTTCCCGGTGCCCGGTGGACCAATGAATAATAAGTTATGTTTTCCCGCGGCGGTAATTTCGAGTGCTCGTTTGGCTTGTGCTTGTCCGCGAACTTCATTTAGATCGGCATGGTCAGCAATAAATTCTGGCAGCTCGATATTTTCTACCTCTTCAAGACTCGATTGGCAGCATAGGTAAGCGCAGACTTCTAATAAGCTGTTCGCGCTTTTTTGTTGGGCGCCTTGGCAAAGGGAAGCTTCTTCCGCATTGTCTTTGGGTAAGATTAAGGTTTTGTTAGTCTGTTGGGTTTGAATCGCTGCACTTAAAATTCCACGTATCGGGCGGATCTCTCCACTCAGGGCAAGCTCGCCGATAAACTCGTGCTGCTTCAATAGCGCTGCGGGAATTTCACCTGCGGCCGCGAGTATACCAATCGCGATGGCAAGGTCGTAGCGACCGCCTTCTTTGGGAAGATCGGCAGGGGCGAGGTTGATGGTGATCTTTTTTGCGGGAAACTCAAAATTGCTGTTCAAGATGGCACTGCGAACGCGGTCTTTGCTTTCTTTAACCGCAGTTTCGGGTAAACCAACCATGTTCATAGCGGGTAAACCATTGGAAAGGTGAACTTCAACGGTGACCAAAGGTGCTTGAATACCCACTTGGGCGCGGGTTTGAACGATCGCTAATGACATGCATTCTTTCCATAGAATAATATTACATTAGCAAGCTTAGGTAAGTTACGAGCAAATTGCCGTGGGGCGAAAGTCGTAACTTACTCAGATAAAATTAATCTTTTTGTTCTAGTTCTGCTTTTAAGTCGGCAAGCTGTTGTTCTAAATTCGTTAAACGTTCTTGTGTACGATTCAGTAATTCAGCTTGTACGTCAAATTCTTCACGGGTTACCAAATTTGCCTGCACTAACCATTGTTGAAAATGCGCTTTCGCCATCATTTTCATTTCTTCACTAAACGCTTGGCCTGGTAAGCCTTTTTCGCTCAAACCTTGCATCCATTGATCGGCAAGGCCTTTTAGTTGTGCGGGATTGAACATTGGGTAACCCTGTATTGAGTGTGTTTTGCTGATTATACCAGCAAATAACCGCCATCAACATTAATGCAGGCGCCGGTTGTATAGCTAGAAGCTTCAGAGGCTAGATATAAAACGGTGCCTGCCATTTCTTCTGGCATGGCCGCACGCTTCATTGGAATGTGCATCAGCGCTTGTTTCATGATTGCATCGTTGGTGGTGAGTGCGCTGGCAAATTTAGTATCGGTTAAACCCGGTAATAAGGCGTTTACGCGAATGCCTTGTGGTGCACATTCTTTAGCGAAAGCTTTAGTCATAGCGATCACCGAAGACTTAGTGATCGAATAAATACCTTGGAAGTCACCTGGGATCACACCATTCACAGAAGCAACGTTGATGATGTTGCCGCCGCCATTTTTCTTCATGATCTTGCCAGCCGTGACCGACATAAAGAAGTAACCACGAATGTTCACATCGGTGGTTTTTTGGAAGGCGCTAAGATCAGTATCTAAAATGTGGCCAAAGTATGGGTTAGCAGCGGCATTGTTCACCAGAATATCCAGCTTGCCGTGCTTTTCTTCAATCTGCTTAAAGCAGTTTTCAATTTGGTCCATTTCACCAATGTGGCAGGCGATGGCTTCTGCACTACCACCGGCTTTAATAATCTCGTCGGCCACAACCTGACAGCCATCAATCTTACGGCTAGAAACAATCACGTGAGCGCCCGCGCTGGCCAATAGTTTAGCAATGCTTTCGCCAATGCCACGGCTTGCGCCTGTTACTAAGGCTACTTTGTCTTTTAGGCTAAATAAGTTTTCTACCGACATGATGTTCTCTCTCTTATAGCGTTCTAATTAGCTAGCGCTGAGGTGGGTAATAGCACTAGGTATTTATGGATTAAAACCAGTGTAGTGAAAAGATTGTCATTCATTAACTGAATAATATGGATTGAATAGGATTCGCCACACTTATTTAACGAGTCTCTTTATGCACCATCTTTTACATACAAGTGAAGCCTTTTGGAATGCACAGCAATGCTGCATTCGAATGCACTAACTTGGTGCTGCGAGGTGTGTCTGCATCAATATTGTGCGTATAGATGTTATTGCTGACTGAAATATAACCAATAATTATCCTGCTAAAGCTGACAATCCTCGTAAAAAGAGAAAAATCAGTCATTTGGCTAATATGCTGATAATTGGCAAGCCCCTTGCTGTGCTTACTCAGTTCTATATTAATACGTTTTAAATTTGTTAAAAGGTAAGCCTGTTTGCAACCGCAAAAACTTGATCCTAATTTACATTGGCTGGCGAATTATCAAGCCCAGCTGGTCTATATTGATGGCAAAACACGCCTAGGAAAAACGAGTCATTTTGGCCCGCTGCGAGTACAGCGAGCTTTTTATCCGGAAGGTGATGTTTGTGCCCATCTGTATTTATTGCATCCGCCGGGTGGGCTGGTGGCTGGGGATTATTTAACAATTAGTTTACATTTGCAGCCTCATGCACAAGCTCTGATGACGACACCTTCTGCAGGAAAAATTTATAACAATATTACTGAGCGTAAACAGTATCAGAAAGTCTCATTAAAAATCGAAGAGGCTGCCGTTTTAGAATGGATGCCTCAAGAAACCTTGGTATTTGATGGCGCGGAAGGTGAGTTGATCACTGAAATAGAATTGCACGGTAAGGCTCAGTTCATGGGTTGGGATATTGTGTGTTTGGGTCGCCCGAGCAGTGAAGATTGGTTTGAGCGTGGCAGTATTCGTCAGGTGATTTCTATTCAACAAGATGGGCAACCGTTATTTATCGAACGAAACTCTATTTCTGCTGATGGCGATATTATGCGAGACAAAGCAGGCTTGGCACAACAGGCGGTTTTTGGCAGTTTTATTTTAACCAATGAGGCCAATACCATTCCTGAGTTAGAGGAAGAGCAGCGCGAAGTTTTAGAAGCCTTGGCTGCCTTGACGGCCGAAACGGGGCAAGCAAAAGGTTTGGTTGCGGTGACGCATAAACCAGGTTTAGTGATCGTGCGTTACCTAGGTCCGTGTGCGGATAATGCGAAAAAAGTTTTTATAAAGTATTGGCAATGGATGCGACCGTTTGTGAATGGTCGTGAGGCTTGTGCTCCAAGAATTTGGAATACCTGATGTTAACGAAAGTTTAACAAATAAAAATTAAGTGAAGGTTTTATTATGGAATTATCGCCAAGAGAAAAAGATAAGTTATTAGTTTATATGGCGGGTGAGTTGGCTGAAAAACGTCGTGCTCGTGGCGTTAAATTAAACTACCCAGAATGCATTGCGATTATAACGTCGTTTATTGTTGAAGGTGCTCGTGATGGTCGAACGGTGGCTGATTTAATGAACGCAGGTCGTGAGGTGATTTCACGTGATGAAGTGATGGATGGTGTGGCATCGATGATTCACGACGTACAGGTTGAAGCCACATTTCCTGATGGCACTAAATTAGTAACGGTTCATTCTCCGATTGTTTAAGCCAAGCGTTATAAACAACAAAGAAGACAAGGAAGAAAAAAGATTATGATTCCAGGTGAAATAATTCCAGCCTCGGGCCCAGGCAGTGATATTGAATTAAACGTTGGCCAAAAAACCATGAGCGTAAAAGTTTCAAATTCAGGTGATCGCCCCATTCAAATTGGATCGCACTATCACTTTTTTGAAGCCAATCTTGCACTGCAATTTGAACGTGAAGCAACAAAAGGATTTCGTTTAAACATAGCCGCCGGCACCGCAGTGCGTTTTGAACCAGGCCAAGTGCGTGAAGTTGAATTGGTAGAATATGCCGGAACCAAAACCATTTATGGTTTCCGTGGTGATGTAATGGGCAAGCTTTAAAAGGGTAAAAAATAATGGCTAAAATAGATCGCAGAACTTACGTTGATATGTATGGCCCAACCGTAGGCGACAAAGTGCGCTTAGGGGATACAGAGTTATTTATTTCACCAGAAAAAGACTTCACAGTGTATGGCGACGAAGTTAAGTTTGGTGGCGGAAAAGTAATTCGTGATGGCATGGGGCAGAGTCAAGCAACCTCCGATAAAGTACCCGATACCGTTATTACTAACGCATTGATTTTAGATGCTAGCGGTATTATTAAAGCCGACGTTGCGTTAAACGGTGGCTACATTCAAGCCATTGGCAAAGCGGGTAATCCCGATACTCAGGCAGGCGTTACGATTGAAGTTGGCCCAGGTACTGAAGTGATTGCGGGCGAAGGTCAAATTTTAACGGCGGGTGCCATTGATGCACATATCCATTTTATTTGCCCACAGCAAGTAGAAGAAGCGTTAATGGCGGGTACAACGACCATGATTGGTGGTGGTACTGGTCCAGCAACAGGAACAAACGCAACGACCTGCACACCTGGGCCTTGGCACTTAGGTAAAATGATGCAAGCCGTTGATGAGTTGCCAATGAACTTTGGATTTCTAGGTAAAGGAAATGCTTCTTTGCCAGAAGCGTTAGAAGAACAATGTTTAGCGGGCGCGGTTGGTTTAAAACTTCACGAAGACTGGGGCACAACCCCTGCGTCGATTGATAACTGTTTAACTGTTGCTGAAAAATACGATGTACAAGTGGCGATTCATACCGATACCTTAAATGAATCCGGTTTTGTTGAGGATACCTTGGGTGCATTAAAAGGTCGCGTTATACATACTTACCATACCGAAGGCGCGGGTGGCGGCCACGCGCCCGATATTATTAAAGCGTGTGGCGAGTCAAACGTATTACCTTCGTCAACCAATCCAACGCGCCCTTACACGGTAAATACCGTTGATGAACATTTAGATATGCTGATGGTTTGTCATCACCTTGATCCTAATATTCCTGAAGATGTGGCGTTTGCGGATTCACGTATTCGTCGTGAAACAATTGCGGCAGAAGATATTTTGCATGACCTCGGTGCTTTCTCCATGATCTCATCCGACTCTCAAGCGATGGGTCGTGTCGGCGAAGTGATCACGCGTACTTGGCAAACGGCACACAAAATGAAAGTTCAGCGCGGTCCTCTGCCAGAAGATAGTGCTGATAATGATAACTTTCGCGCACGTCGTTATATTGCGAAATATACAATCAACCCAGCGATTACTCATGGTATTTCTGATCATGTAGGGTCGATCGAAGTGGGCAAATATGCCGATTTGGTTTTATGGAAACCGATGTTCTTTGGTACTAAGCCTTCGCTAATTTTAAAAGGCGGCATGATCGCTGCTGCGCCAATGGGCGATCCGAATGCGTCTATTCCAACACCACAACCTGTGCATTATCGTTTGATGTTTGGGGCGATGGGCAAAGCCGTTTCTAAAACCAGTTTAACCTTTGTTTCAAAAGCTTCGATCGAACACGATACGTTATCGCATTTAGGGTTGGATAAAGAATTGGTTGCGGTTAAAAACTGTCGCTCAATACGCAAGTGCGACATGGTATTAAACGATTATCAGCCGACTGTTGAAGTTGATCCGCAAACGTATGTGGTGAAAGCGGACGGGGTTGAATTAACGTGCGAACCTGCGGAAGACTTGCCGTTGGCGCAGCGCTATTATTTGTTTTAAGAATAGAGAAATGTTTTGATTAAAATTACAGATAAAATTCTTGACCCAACCGGTGAGGAAATTATTAAAGACAGTATTTGTCTACCGTTTGATGAGCGTAAACGTGGGCGTTTTAAAACCCAAACGGTCACAGGCAAAGAAGTCGGCATCATGATTGATCGTGGTGAAGTGATGCGCGGTGGAACGCTAATGCGATGTGATGCGGGTGATGTTTATAAAATCATCGCTGCGGATGAAGTTGTGACAACTGCGACAACCGATGACTCAACTTTATTTGCGCGTGGATGCTATCACTTAGGTAATCGCCATGTAGCTTTGCAAGTGGGTGATGGTTGGCTACGTTATCAAAACGATTACGTGCTGGATGATATGTTGATTCAGCTTGGGCTGAAAGTGATTCATGAACCTGCTCCGTTTGAACCGGAAAACGGCGCGTACGGTGACCATGGTGGACATTCTCATGGAGATGATGATTATGAGCACCCTGACATCCATGCTGAAGAGCATTCACACACTCACGATCATGACCATTCGCACGGCCATTCTCATGATCACTCTCATACTAAAAAACACAGTCATGAGCACTAACCATGCAGACGACTAGCTTATTAAATCTGTTGCACATATCTAGCCCTGCATTACCGATTGGTGCATTCGCTTATTCGCAAGGTTTGGAATATACCTTGGAAGCAGGTTGGTGCAAAAAAGCTGATGATGTTGAGCTGTGGATTAAAAGCGTGATGGTTCATGGTCTAGGTGGTGTCGATTTACCTATATTAAAAAGACTGCATCAAGCTTGGTCTGCTTATGTGCAAGAGCAGGCCGATGGGCAAGCTCAAATTAAAGAATCTTTAAATGCATGGAACGCGACGTTATTAGCCTTTCGTGAAACCAAAGAACTGTATTTAGAAGACATTCAAGTGGGTGATGCGTTTAAGCAATGGCATAAAAGCCAGTCAGCTGAACACATTGCTAAGCTCGAACTTATCGAGAAACCAACCGTTGCCAGCATGTATGCATTAAATGCGGTGATCAAAGGCTTAACGGTTAAAGAATGTTTAATTGGTTTTGTTTGGGCTTGGTTAGAAAATCAAATAACCTCGGCAAGTAAAGCAATGCCAATGGGGCAAACAGACGGGCAAAATATTATTCGCCATCTAATTCCGCAAATTGAAGCGGTCATTGAGAAATCGATGCAGCTAGAAGACGATGACATCGGATCAGGGCTTGTTGGCTTATCTATGTCATCGGCGCTGCATGAAAACCAGTATTCACGATTGTTCAGATCGTAATTTATATTCATCTGTTTCATACACTAATTTAATAAGTGGTAAGGTAAAAAATGACAACACAACAAACATTACGCGTCGGCGTTGGCGGTCCTGTTGGCTCGGGCAAAACGGCACTATTAACAACCTTGTGCAAAGTAATGAAAGATACTTATAACATTGCTGTGGTAACTAACGATATTTATACCAAAGAAGATGCACAGTTTTTAACGCGTAACGAAGCGCTAGAAGCTGATCGTATTATTGGTGTAGAAACGGGTGGCTGCCCACATACTGCTATTCGTGAAGATGCATCGATGAATCTTGCAGCGGTTAAAGAACTTTCCGATCGCCATGAAGGTTTAGAAATGGTTTTAGTCGAATCTGGTGGTGATAATCTGTCTGCGACCTTTAGTCCAGAACTGTCTGATTTAACCTTGTATGTTATCGACGTATCGGCAGGGGATAAAATTCCACGCAAGGGGGGGCCTGGTATAACTAAGTCAGATTTATTAATCATTAATAAAATTGACCTCGCGCCCTTGGTGGGAGCTTCTCTAGAAGTCATGGATCGTGATGCTAAGAAAATGCGTGGTGATCGCCCGTTTGTCTTTTCAAATCTTAAGAGCGGTCAAGGTGTGCAAGAAATTGTACGCTTCATTATCGAGCAGGGCATGCTGCGTGATACCGACCTTATGAAATAAAATACTAGCTGGTCATCATTTAATAATTCCATCACCTTGAGCAGGTTAATAATGCATAGCCTGCTCGTCTTTTGATATACCTTAGTTAAAAGATTTTCTTAGAGTCCATCTTGCTACCGAATTGTCCACTTTGTAATTGCTACCTTATCGCGGCTAATACTTTCTACATAACTGCACCAAATAAACACATTAATATAAGTTAAATGAATTTCTTGGTGCAATTAAATATTATTAAAAACCTATTAATAGAAAAACACCTATCTGCTTGGTCAATAAAGTGCGCGCCTCCGTGAATATAAAAGAAAATTCAATAGTTGGTATAGCCTTTGCTCTAGTCCAGTTAGCATCACCTAAAAATATCGAGAAAGAACTAAACGTTTAGACCCGATAAAAATTTGGAAATTAAGAAGGACTTGAAAATGAAAAGTATTTTTAAAAGCACAACGACTAAGCTGAGTAAGGTTTCTAAAGTACTAGCCGTTGCAACACTTGCTGCAGGCATCAGCATGGCCAATGCCGCAGACACTATTAAAGTCGGGGTGCTGCATTCCTTATCTGGCACGATGGCAATTTCTGAAACTACGTTAAAAGATACTGTTCTGATGATGATCGAAGAACAGAATAAAAAAGGTGGGTTATTAGGTAAGCAACTTGAACCTGTGGTAGTAGACCCGGCTTCTAATTGGCCTTTATTTGCAGAAAAAACGCGTGAGCTTTTATCACAAGAAGAAGTGGATGTAATCTTTGGCTGCTGGACTTCGGTTTCTCGTAAATCCGTATTGCCAGTAATCGAAGAGCTGAATGGTTTAATGTTCTACCCAGTTCAATACGAAGGTGAAGAATCTTCTAAAAACGTTTTTTATACGGGCGCAGCGCCAAACCAGCAAGCAATTCCTGCAATTGATTACTTATTAAAAGAAGTCGGTGCTAAGCGTTTTGTATTAGCCGGAACGGATTATGTTTATCCGCGTACAACTAACAAAATTCTAGTGAGCTACCTTAAGTCTAAAGGCATTGCCGATGAAGACATTATGGTTAACTACACACCGTTTGGTCATAGCGATTGGCAGACAATCGTATCTGACGTTAAAAAATTCGGTAGCAAAGGTAAAAAGACAGCAGTTGTTTCAACAGTGAATGGTGATGCAAACGTTCCTTTCTATAAAGAATTGGCTAACCAAGGTATCAGCTCTGAAGATATTCCAGTGGTGGCATTCTCGGTAGGTGAAGAAGAGCTTTCTGGTTTCGATACTAAACCGCTTGTGGGTCACCTTGCCGCATGGAACTACTTCATGAGTGCAGATAGTGAAGAAAATGAAAAATTCATCAGCCAATGGCATGCCTATACCAAAGATGATAACCGCGTAACCAACGATCCGATGGAAGCGACGTACATTGGTTTTAAAATGTGGGCGCAAGCGGTTGAGAAAGCCGGTAGCGAAGATGTTGATAAAGTGCGTTCTGCAATGTACGGCATGACCGTTCCTAACCTAGCGGGCGGTACTGCGGTTATGAATACCAATCATCACTTATCTAAGCCGGTTCTAATTGGAGAAATTCAAGAAGACGGTCAGTTCGATATCGTTTGGCAGACCGATGGTGAAGTAAAGGGTGATGCTTGGACGGATTTTCTACCAGAAAGTAAGGTGTTGATTTCTGATTGGACGGCTCCAATAAACTGCGGAAACTATAATACGGTTACAAAATCTTGTGGTGCAACTGCACTGGCTAGCGAAGAGTAATCTTCTTTATGATTGGGAGTGCGGTAGTGCTCTCAGTCATTACTTCTCGAATTAAAATCTATTCATTTATAAAATTTCATTAGGAACCTAATCATGCGCGAATACGTAAAACGTATTGTGCTGCTGAGTTGCTTTGCAATGCTTGCTGCTTTCAGTCATGCAGAAAGTGATACCAGCACGGAAGCCAAAGAAGCATTTCACAATACGTTACCTGCAATGACGCAGGCACTGATTAAAGCCAGCTATAAAGAAAAAGCTGACATAATTGATAGCATTGCCGCTATAGAAGATGATAATAAATTATTGATATTGCAATCCTTGTTAGATAACAAACTGTACTATCAGAAAAAAAGCCAAGATCGAATTTTGATTGTTGATATGGCTTTAGTAAAAGCCAAAAAACCAAATGCCATGCTAGATGCGTTCAGCCAAGAAGATGTTGCTGGTTTATCGAAGCGCGCTGTTAAGCGAATTGGTGTGAATAACGCGTTACGCCGCAATCTTCGTTCTCATTTATCTTTGTTAAAAATCACTCATCCAGATTCGAATGTTCGTATTGCTGCCGCGCAAAATTTATTAAAGGATAGCACGGGAATCGATTTAGCCTTTGTTGAAAAAACTTTTAAAAATGAAAAGAATCCTCAAGTTATCGATATCCTAAAAACAGCTCGTGGTTTGATGTTGTTAAAGACTGATCAATCGACAATTCGTCTGCTTGCTCTAGAAGAGCTTGATGGTTCTTTATACCCAGAAGTTCGTATCGAATTAAATAAATTTATTTCAGCCTTTACCGAAGAAGATAAAAAAGAGCGCACTGATGAGCTTAAGTTAGCTGAGCGAACCCTTGCCGATATTGAAACACTCATGACTTATAACGGTTATGCCGAGAACCTATATTTTGGTTTGGCGTTAGGGGCTGTTTTATTACTAGCGGCGATTGGTCTTGCTATTACCTTTGGTGTAATGGGCGTTATTAACATGGCCCATGGTGAAATGATTATGTTGGGTGCGTATACCACTTACGTTATTCAGCTGTTAATGCCTGAGTCAATTGGTGCCTCTTTATTGGTTTCTATTCCTGCAGCATTTTTAGTCAGTGGCTTTGCTGGGATCTTAATTGAACGCTCGGTGATTCGTCACTTATACGGTCGCCCGTTAGAAACATTATTAGCCACATTTGGTATCAGTTTAATTTTACAGCAAGCAGTTCGTTCTATTTTTGGTCCATTAAATCGTGAAGTGATTACCCCAGATTGGTTAGCGGGTACCTTTATGGTGAACCCTGGTTTGTCGCTTACCTATAACCGTTTATACATCATCATTTTCAGCTTAGTGGTATTGGCGGTATTAGCGCTTGTATTAAAGCGTACGCTGTTTGGCTTGCAAATGCGTGCGGTCACCATGAATCGCCCAATGGCCAGCTCTATGGGCATTCGTACCGGTTGGGTTGATGCTTTAACGTTTGGTTTAGGTTCGGGCATTGCAGGTATTGCAGGTGTTGCATTAAGTCAGCTAACCAACGTGGGTCCTAACTTGGGTCAGGCGTATATTATTGATTCGTTTATGGTCGTGGTATTTGGTGGTGTAGGTAACTTGTGGGGTACGTTAGTCGGCGCTATGTCGCTGGGTATTGCTAATAAGTTTATGGAACCTGTTGCCGGTGCGGTACTCGCAAAAATTCTGGTATTAGTTTTCATTATTTTATTCATCCAAAAACGTCCTCGGGGTTTATTCGCTCTGAAAGGCCGTGCAGTTGATAACGGTTAAGGAGGATTTTATGAACAATATTCAAGAGAAAAGTAATCAAGTAAAGCTTGGCCCATTAACAACGCTACTTATGAACGATAAAGGTGGTCGTCGTTTATTAGCCGTGCTTGCCGCTTTGGCTATATTAGTTCCAGCATTAAACTTATTGATGCCGGAAGGTTCTTTTTTTCATGTGTCGACGTACACCATGACGCTATTGGGTAAGTATTTATGCTATGCCTTATTAGCCGTGGCGGTGGATTTAATTTGGGGCTATTGCGGGATTTTAAGTCTAGGACACGGTGCGTTTTTCGCATTGGGTGGCTATGCCATGGGCATGTATCTTATGCGTCAAATTGGTGATCGTGGCGTTTATAGCAATCCTGATCTGCCTGACTTTATGGTGTTTTTAAACTGGCAAGAATTACCTTGGTACTGGTTAGGTTTTGATAACTTTAGTTTCGCGATGGTGATGGTGTTATTAGCACCGGGTATCTTAGCCTTTGTGTTTGGTGCTTTGGCGTTCCGATCTCGTGTAACCGGTGTTTATCTTTCGATTATTACCCAAGCATTAACGTATGCCTTGATGTTAGCGTTTTTCCGTAACGACATGGGCTTTGGGGGTAATAACGGCTTAACCGACTTCAAAGATATTTTAGGCTTTGATTTACAGGCGGATACGACGCGTGCGGGTTTGTTTTTCTGTTCGGCCTTGGCGTTAATGATCGGTTATTTAATCAGCCGCTTTATTGTTACCTCTAAACTAGGTCGAGTACTCATCGCGATTCGTGATAGTGAAAATCGTGCACGATTTTTAGGATATAAAGTTGAGTACTTTAAATTATTCGTCTTTGTGGTATCGGCTATGTTGGCGGGTATTGCAGGTGCACTTTATGTTCCTCAGGTAGGCATTATTAACCCCGGTGAGTTTGCTCCGTTATTATCCATCGAGATGATTATCTGGGTAGCCGTTGGTGGGCGCGGTACATTATTTGGTGCTGTGATCGGTGCTATCTTGGTGAACTATGCAAAAACCTATTTCACCGGTGCGTTTGCGGAAATCTGGTTGTTCTTGTTAGGTGGCTTGTTTGTACTGACAACCTTGTATCTGCCAAGAGGCATTATTGGTTTGTGGAAAGAAACCTCTGAAAAAATATCAAAAAAGTTAGCCGATCGAAAATTGGATAGCAAAAGAGAGTCGCTTCCTAAAGGAGAAAACGTATGAGCAGCATCAGCGGTATGAACAGCAAGCACATTGATAATTCTCCTGTTCTTTATCTGGATGGCGTCACGGTTAGCTTTGATGGTTTTAAAGCGTTAAATAATCTTTCTATGACGATAGAGAAAGGTGAGATGCGCGCGATCATTGGTCCTAACGGTGCAGGTAAAACCACCATGATGGATGTGATTACGGGTAAGACTCGTCCGGATGAAGGTACGATTCAATTTAATAGTACTTCTAAGGAAGCTGGAAACAAAAATACCGATTACGATTTGACTCAATATGATGAAGCATCGGTTGCAAATTTAGGTGTGGGCCGAAAATTTCAGAAACCGAGTGTGATTGAAAGCTTAACCATTTTTGAAAATTTAGAAATGTCTTTAAAAGGGGGCCGCACTATTTGGCAGTCTTTATTTCATAAATTAAGTGCTGAGCAAAAACTCAAGCTGGATGAGATTCTCGGTTTAATCGACATGACTGATAAAGCGCATGAGTTAGCGGGTAATTTATCTCATGGCCAAAAGCAGTGGTTAGAGATTGGTATGTTATTGGGCCAAGAGCCTGAATTATTATTAATTGATGAGCCTGCTGCGGGCATGACGGATGAAGAAACGATGAAAACCGCCGAGCTGTTTAAGACCTTAGCGAAAACACATTCGTTAATGGTGGTTGAACACGATATGGATTTCATTGAAGCGTTAAATTGCAAAGTGACCGTATTGAACGAAGGCAGTGTGTTGGCGGAAGGTACTTTACAAGAAGTGAAGGCCAATGAAGATGTTATTGAAAAGTATTTGGGACGCTAATTATGTTGAAAGTTAAAAATGTAGATGTGTCTTATGGTGCTAGCCAGGCTTTATATGATGTTTCTATGGATGCAGAAATTGGCAAAGTAACTTGTGTACTGGGGCGTAACGGTGTGGGTAAAACGACATTGATGAAAGCCTTGTCGGGACACTTATCTGCGGGTAAAGGTGAAATCGAATGGATGGGTAAGGATATAAACGGCCAGGCGCCGTTTGATCGTGCCAGGCAGGGCATTGCGTATGTGCCTCAGGGTCGAGATATCTTTTCGCAGCTTACGGTTGAAGAAAATTTAGAAACAGCTTTTTCGGCCTTACCTAAAAGTCAGCGTAAAATTGATCCTGAAGTTTTTGCTTTGTTTCCTGTATTGCACAAGATGCTCAAGCGCCGAGGTGGTGATTTATCCGGTGGTCAGCAGCAGCAATTAGCGATTGCCCGAGCGTTATTACTACGACCTAAAATGTTGATTCTGGATGAGCCAACCGAAGGTATTCAACCGTCTGTAATTAAAGACATTGGTAAAGTGATTGAGCTTCTGCGTGATCGAGGTGAGATGGCGATTGTATTGGTTGAGCAATATTTAGAGTTTGCTGCTGAATTAGCGGACGAATTTATTATCTTAGAGCGCGGTCGTGTTGTGGCTACGGGGTCGGGTGATGAATTAGCAACGTCTAAGGAGGCAAAAGAATTATTGGCAATCTGACAATGTTTGATGAGTAGATGCTTAAGTAAGCTGTTACTGAATCAAAATTATTTATTCAAATAAGTAATTTGTCGTAGTGAACAATAAAGGCGTGCCACATTGGTGCGCCTTTTCTATTTTTACGCACCAAAACTGAACTCTCTAGGTATGTTGTGCACTGGTTTTAATCTTTAATAAATAGATATTAATATATGAAATCCATCTAAGCCATTGAAATTAAAAGACTTTATAAAGTTGGCACACCTTCTGCTATAAGACATTCAGATACATAAAATAGTGCGTAGCCAGAAGGCTCGCCTAAATACTTAAAGTTAAAAACTTAAAACTAAAGAAGGAAAGTCCTAATGACTAAATTATCTCAAGCAATCGCTCTAGCAACTGTAATGACTGCAGGTCTAGTTGGTACTACAACAACTCAAGCTGAAGTTTCAGCATCTGCTGGTGTTGCAAGCTCTTATTTATGGCGTGGACAAAACCTAAGCAATGGCGCAGCTGTTGTTTCGGGTAGCTTGGATTATGGCCATGAGTCTGGCGCTTATGCTGGCGCTTGGGTTTCATCTGGCGATGCAGCGATGGGTACTGAGTATGACCTATATGTTGGTTTCGCAGGCGAAGCTGGCGATCTTAGCTATGACGTGGGTTATGTGGGTTACATCTACCCTTCTCAAAATGAAGAAGCAGTTGCAAAGGGTGATGCGGATGCAACAGCTGATGAATTAGGCAATATGTCTGACCTTTATCTTAACCTGTCTTTTGCGGGTGTAGATTTCACTACCAACTTCAGCGATAACGGCGGTGACTACGTTTACAATACTCTAGGTTATGGCATGGGTGCTGTTTCTGGCTTGATTGGTGTTAATACTGATTTAGAAGAAGATGGTAAAGGTGCATATACTCACATCAATCTTAGCTATGCTCATAACGACAACATTTCTTTTACGGTAAGTAAAATGGTTGCTCAGTCTTCAGGTACTTCTGCGGCATCTCCAGAATTTGTTGTTTCTTACAGTCTGCCTATTGAACTTTAAATAGCATACAATAGCCCTTGCCTCCGCAAGGGCTCAATTTTAAAAAATTATAATCTTAAAGGGAGTTTTCTATGAAACTCGTAACTGCTGTTGTTAAGCCTTTTAAATTAGATGATGTGCGTGAAGCACTGTCTGAAATCGGTGTTCAAGGTATTACTGTTACTGAAGTTAAAGGCTTTGGTCGTCAGAAAGGCCACACTGAATTGTATCGTGGCGCTGAATACGTTGTTGATTTTCTACCAAAAGTAAAAATCGAAGTGGCTGTTGCAGATGAGCAAACAGAGCAAGTTATCGAAGCGGTAACGAAAGCAGCCAATACTGGCAAAATCGGCGATGGCAAAATTTTTGTGACGAGCCTAGAGCAAATCATTCGAATTCGTACCGGTGAAACGGGTGCAGACGCGATTTAATCTTTTTATGTGTTTTCACTGATTCTTAAAGGCATCAGTAGAATAGATAAAAAGAACACAAATAATATTTTGAGTCAGTCTTGCTGATTCATTGTTAAGCCTAATGCGGAGGGCTTTCCATGGAAAACCAAATTTTTGAGTTGCAGTATGCAATGGACACCTTTTATTTCTTGGTGTGCGGTGCGTTAGTTATGTGGATGGCGGCAGGTTTCGCCATGTTAGAAGCGGGCCTTGTTCGTTCTAAAAATACCACCGAAATTCTTACCAAAAACGTCGCCTTGTTTGCGATCTCTTGTACCATGTATCTTATCTGCGGTTATGCAATTATGTATGACGGTGGTCTTTTCCTTTCAGGTATCACCGAAGTAGATTCTGCTGCAGTATTAGCAGATTATGCGGCTCGTGAAGATGGCTTCAACGGTGGTTCAATCTACTCTGGCGCTTCTGACTTTTTCTTCCAGGTTGTATTCGTAGCAACGGCTATGTCGATTGTTTCGGGTGCGGTTGCTGAGCGTATGAAGCTTTGGGCTTTCCTTGCTTTCGCAGTAGTGATGACAGGTGTTATCTATCCTTTAGAAGGTTCTTGGACTTGGGGTGGTCAGTCTGTTTTCGGTCTGTTCTCTCTAGGTGATGACTTCGGTTTCTCTGACTTTGCTGGTTCTGGTATCGTTCATATGGCTGGTGCATCAGCGGCACTTGCAGGTGTTATCTTATTAGGTGCTCGTAAAGGTAAGTACGGTAAGAATGGCGAAATCAACGCAATCCCTGGTGCTAACTTACCAATGGCGACATTAGGTACGTTCATCCTTTGGATGGGTTGGTTCGGTTTCAACGGTGGTTCTGTTCTTAAGTTAGGTGATATCTCTAGCGCTCATTCTGTTGCTGTTGTATTCATGAATACTAACGCAGCGGCTGCTGGTGGCTTAATCGGCGCTTTATTATTCGCTCGTATCTTGTTTAAGAAAGCGGATCTAACAATGGCGCTTAACGGTGCATTAGCAGGTCTAGTAGCGATTACTGCTGAACCTTCTACTCCGACTCCACTAGAAGCGACTATTATTGGTCTGATCGGTGGTCTGATTGTTGTAGCCGCTATCCTTACACTAGATAAGATGAAGCTTGATGATCCAGTAGGTGCTATCTCTGTACACGGTGTTGTTGGTTTGTTTGGTCTATTAGTTGTACCTTTCACTAACGATGGCGCTAGCTTCTTAGGACAAGCGGTGGGTGCACTTACAATCTTTGTATGGGTATTCGGTGCTTCATTCGTAACTTGGTTAATCATTAAAGCGGTTATGGGTATCCGTGTAAGCGAAGAAGAAGAGTATGAAGGTGTTGATATCGCAGAGTGCGGTATGGAAGCTTACCCTGAGTTTAGTAATAAATAAGCTCAATGAGTTAACAACGCTTCAATTAAAAAACCGCAATCAGTAATGATTGCGGTTTTTTTATGTCTGTAAAAAACTTCTTGTTATTCGTTCAATAAAGTTTGAAATAAAGCCGACATTTACTGGCGAAATTTCTAATTTGAACTATAAATATTGACAACCTTGTGTCAGGTGACAGTGGACATTGATTAATAATTATAAGGAGCTGACATTATGTCTGAACAAAAGACGACTAAAACTGAAGCAACGGCTGCTAATTCTGAGAAGCCTAAAGCGCATGCAGAAGGCTTTCATAGCCACAATGATGATATGCCTAATAGTGCGACAATCGCCGAACGACAGCGCTTGCGTGATGAGGTTGCGTCAGAGATAGAGGCTTTCTTGGCGAAAGGCGGCGGCATTACTTCTGTGGAAGCGAACCTTCGAGCTGATCCACCTAAAAAGCCAGAATCTAATTATGGCAGTCGACCTATTTAATTAATATTTTAGCGAAAGAGTTAGACAAAGTAGGACATGGGCAGATTCATGACCTACTTATAATAAGAATAATACTATTTATATAAATCGCGCTAACTGAGTCACAAAACCGAGTTTGTGGATTAGCGCAACCACCAAATAACAGTATACTTATTAAACAGTAGTTTAAAACCAATTCGCAGGATGCGAAAGGATGTTTCAATGGCTAAGATAGCTTCTCATATAAAAATTCGCAGACGTCTACATGCAATGCCGGTTGCCGTCGGCTTGATTGTTTTATTAACGGTCGTATTATTTACTCAGAATGGAATGATGTAATACTTCGAATCAACTGATCTAAGTGGGTAATGTCGGCATCGGCTTTATTCACAGAACTTGGCCAGTCTTGATTAAGAATATTTGCCCATACTGTTTTAAATCCTAATTTTCTTGCCGCTTCAATATCTTGCTCTGGGTGGTCGCCTATATGACAACTCTCGTGAGCTTTTACTTTGGCATAGTTAAGTGCTGCCAAAAACATATCTTCAGCAGGCTTAGGTCGTGCGACATTTTCTGCATGATAATGAGCGTGAAATAAGTGATCAATGCCAATGCTGGTTAAATTTGCATTGCCATTGCTTAGTGCAATAACGTGATACTTTTTCTTTAGCTCGTTTAACACTTCCAGTGCGTCAGGAAATAATTCAACTTTATTTCGAGCAGCCAAAAATTCAGAAAATACCTGTTGTGACTGTTCGCGCGCTTGAGTCGGGTTTATACCGCACTCGGTTAAAATCTGAAAGATGTATTCAATTCTTAACAAGCTTAATTTGTGACGTAGTGCGGGATGTTGTTGAACAACGTGTCGCTTTAGTTGCTGCAAGCTATCAGTAGTGAAATGAGCGGAGGCTGTTGGGCAACGTTGAGTGATGGCTTGCCACTGAACGTTTTCTGCTCGTGCAATAACGGGGTCCGTATGCCAGAGCGTATTATCCAGATCGAAGGTGATCAGTTTAAGCGCCATTAGAATCGCTCAATCAGTTTTGTGGCAAGTTGGGTAAAATGAGCCCGAGTACATCAGAGATGTAATCTAGGAATAACGTATCCATAGAGCTGCGATAAAATTTAGGGTCGTCGCTAGCAACACACAAAACACCAGTCTGCTGACCGTTACGAATTTGCGCGGCTGCAATCGATTCTGCGCTGCTATGGTGTTCGTCTAATAATAGATCCATGGTTTCATCTGTGAGCTGACCACAGAACGCACGATGCCCTTTAAATAAACGATGAATTTCGCGCTGCTTATCTTTATTGCTAATGCTACGCAGTGGATGCTCTAGTTTTTCATCGGTGAAATAGATAAGGCTCCAATGATCAACGCTGAAATCTTGGCGTAAGCTGTCATCGAGTGCCGCTTCAATATCGATCCAGTTTTTAGCATCGATCAGCGCTAAGACTAAGCGTTTGGTTTTTCCGAATAACTTATCATTACGGCGCGCATTTTCTAGTAAGCTACTTAAGCGCTGGCGCAGCTCAACATTGCGTTCACGATAAACGGCTAGCTGGCGTTCAATTAAGCTGGTTGCTTGTCCTGAGTTATGAGGAATGCGTAGCCCAACTAATAAATCGTCTTTGGCTATAAAAAAGTCAGGATGATCACGTAAATATTGCTCAACGTCTGCATCAGTAAGCCGTAATGATTCACTCATTATTAATACCCTAAATTCCCTTCGACTTTTTATCGCTAGTCTTTATACAAGCTGTCTTTATATGAACTGTCTTTAAATTAACAGCTTTTAAGTTACCTGTCTTTAAACCGACAGACTTTGAATCGACAAGCATCAAATATTTACGCGGCCTTCAAATACGTTACTGGTTGGGCCGGTCATGATGACATCGCCTTTACCATCCCATTCGATCGTTAAAGAGCCACCTGGAAGATCGACCTGAACTTTATTGTCGAGCAATCCTCGCAATATTCCTGAAACTACCGCGCCACAAGCACCCGTTCCGCAGGCTTTTGTTTCGCCGACGCCACGTTCAAATACTCGCAGTTTTACATGGTTGCGATTTACCACCTGCATAAAGCCTGCATTGACTTTTTGAGGAAAGCTCACATGCGCTTCGACTAATGGGCCGAGTACTTCAACAGGCGCAGTATCGATATCGTCGACAATAATAACACCGTGTGGGTTACCCATTGAAACAGCACCCAGTTCAATACGGCCGTGTCCTGGAACTTCTATTTTATAACTAACCGCTTGCGATTTATCATTACCTTCAGGTACGAAGGGAACGTTAGCGGGCTCTAAAATAGGCGGGCCCATATTGACGATTACGTCGTTTTCTGGAGTCAGCTCTAAGGTCATATTGCCGCTGGCCGTTTCAACACGAATATTACGACGGCCAATTAATTTTTGTTCATAAACAAATCGAGCAAAGCAGCGTGCACCGTTGCCACAGTTTTCAACTTCACTGCCATCGGAATTGAATATGCGGTATTTAAAATCCACATCATGCTTAGTGGGCACTTCAACTAATAGCAGCTGATCAAATCCCACACCAAAATTACGATCCGCTAAGTGACGAATTTGCATCGGGGTTAGGTATGCGTGCTGAGTCACTAGATCAACGACCATAAAGTCGTTACCTAGCCCATGCATTTTATTAAATTTTATCCACATTCTTCTATAACCTTTTAGTGCACGTGCAATGACTAATTGTGTATTACACCAGCGTCTTACTTTGACGGTAGCAGTTGTTCACCGGCGTATAAATCAGCAATGCTTTCTCGTGCACGAACAAGATAGCTCGTATCACCGTCGACCATTATTTCTGCTGGACGTGGGCGGCTATTGTAATTTGAGGCCATAACAAACCCATAAGCCCCCGACGATTTAACTGCAAGCAAGTCGCCCGCTTGCAAATTTAGCTGACGATCTTTACCCAAGAAGTCACCGGTTTCACAAACTGGGCCTACTAAATCCCATGCCTTAGTATCGGCTGGGTTACGATCAGAATGTTGAATCGCAGGAATGATTCCTTGCCAAGCGCTGTATAAAGCAGGGCGAATTAGATCGTTCATGGCACCATCAATAATGGCGAAGTTCTTTTCTTCGTTCGATTTCAAGAACTCAACTTGAGTTAAGAAAATACCGGCATTGGCTGCAATAGAGCGGCCTGGCTCGAAGATTAATTTAAGTTGGCGATCGCCTAAGCGTTCAGTTAACTCGGCAATGTATTCGCCAGGAGTGGGTGGCACTTCATCATCATAAGTGACGCCTAAGCCGCCGCCTAAATCTAGGTGATGAATCGCGATGCCTTGCTCAGCAAGAATATCAACTAAGGCTAAAACACGATCCAGTGCATCCATGAATGGGGCTGTTTCGGTTAGCTGACTACCAATATGGCAGTCGATCCCTTGCACGTCTAGGTTCGACATCGCATTGGCTTTGGCATAGATGCGCGGTGCATCGTCGATATCAACACCAAATTTGTTTTCTTTTAGGCCAGTAGAAATATACGGGTGTGTTTGTGCATCGACATCTGGGTTTACACGGATAGAGATAGGCGCTTGCATGTTCATTTCAGCGGCTACGTCGTTAACGCGATCAAGTTCAGCTTCTGATTCAATATTGAAACAATGAACACCGACTTCTAATGCACGACGAATTTCATAGGCCTTTTTGCCAACCCCAGAAAAAACAACTTTCTTCGGGTCGCCGCCGGCAGCGATAACACGTTCTAGTTCGCCAATCGATACGATATCAAAACCCGCACCTAATTTTGCCAATACGTTCAGTACGGCTAAGTTAGAATTGGCTTTCATGGCGTAGCAGACAAGATGATCACGGCCTTGAAGGGCATTTTCATAGGCTAGGTAATGTTCTTCAAACGCTTTGCGTGAGTAAACATAGCAAGGAGTGCCATATTGGGCAGCGATATCGACAGTCGAGACTGATTCAGCGTGCAGTACGCCATTATTATAATCGAATATGTTCATTGTATTTCTAATCTAAAAGGTTGCAGGTTAGCTGGGGTGCAGTTGTTTTTATCAGTTGTCTTAGTCGATAGTAGCGCTGATTTATCGTGGCGCTACTGAGCTAGAAACAGGTGTGGCGTCGTCTTTAGGAATATAAAGAGGGCCTTTTTGTCCACAGCCAGCTAATAGTAACAATCCTGTTAAAACAGGTAATAAGAAAAAACGCATGTCAGTCTCCCGAATTTGTCGCCATTATACGGCAGTTAGCGGGCAGTCGATAGGGCCATTAGAGCGTGGTTCAAATCCTTTTCTATCCCTTGTTTGTATTTAATGTGTTGAATGATGCTCTCGTCGTTATGGAGGGCCAGATCTGTGAGGTAAACCGGATAATTCTCATTCTCTGAGCGCATGCTTAAAATCGTTTTTGCGACCTGGGTATACAGTTCAGATCCCCACTCCCATATACTGAACTCTTCGCCGTTGCAGTAGATGTTTACCTGATGCTGGTCATCTAGAATGGCATTAAGCTGAATACGACTGGTCTGTTGCTGCAGGGGCGGTAGGCGTCTTGGAATAGGTTCAAACTCTGTGGTTTCTTTATTTCGTATTAGCTCAAACAATAAGATAGGTCGTGCATTCGCTCGAATTAAACGCCCTTGCATGCGCTGATCAACTTGGCGTAAAAAACGAATAATCGGCATTAACACTTCTGTATTAGAACTCGCTTTCTGCTGTTGATGCAGCAAGACGCCTTGTTCATCCAATAGGTACCAAAAGTAACTGTCTTCTTTGTGCCAAAAATACAGCTGCCAAGTATCGGGTTTAGTATTTTGGAAGATCGCCTTGAGCGGACTACCACTTAAGGCATTTATATCGAGTGCATAATGCCCATAGTGTTCGCGAGGGCGGGCGAGAATGCTCAGAAACTTCGCTACTGAATCTGCTTGTTGAAGGTTGATTCCGTTTCTATCTTGCTGCCAGACATAATAGTTTTTACCCGCTTCTAAAATATAATCGACCTTGGGGTGCGCCAACGTATGCTGAGTTAAGTCGCTAATCACCTCATGAACCCGTGCGCTAATCGCTTGTGATCTGCTTGCACAGAAACAGTGGCATAGGTATTCAGGCCAGCCTTGCTTACGTGCAAGTGGGATGTATTGCAGCAAATAATACAGGCTATCAATAATGGTATTTTCACCTTTAAAGCGTTGCACTTGCCACTCTCCCCAGCTGTTAATGGTGAGTAAATCGATACTTTGTACTAGGTTCTCTTTGAGGGCGCTATAAACCAAGGCATCTCCGCGACTGCTGAGTTTTTGCATACCTTGGCGGGTAAACTTATACATAGGGTCAATGCCAGCATTAATAAAGATTTGCCATTGCGCTGGGCGGCTTGGGTGCAAAAAGTTATTGGTGTCGACATCTTTGGGTAAAGGAATTTGGCGCACGACCTGAATGAGTTCTTTAAGCTCATAAATGGTTAGTGGGTTGTGTTCGGGGTAGATTGCATAGTTCGTATGATGACTGATTAAACCATTAAAATGGGCATAACAAAGCAGCTCGATAAGGCTAGGAGATTGCTTAATGCTGCGATTGTTTCCTTCTTTATTGTAGGTTCCTGCAATCAGCTGCCAACGGTGTTCAGGCGACAGAACGAGAGAGATTTTATCTTGTACCAAGTCTGGAGCGATGTTGGGATTAATGGTGAGAATCTTTCCTGGCTTGGCGTCATAAATAGCGTAAAGCTGGTTGCCTAATAGCGTTAGATCTTGGCGGTTGATACGAATCTTGGTGGCGTATTGCTCGCTAAAAGACGCTAGGTAGCGATAACTGGTCAGCATTTCATTCACGAGTGCATTACGTTCTGTTTGCACTTCATGCACTAACCATTCGTCACGATTATCTAAGTGAGCGATGCGGGGGTAGGTCCACTGCCAAGAGTCGACAATTTGCTGTAATTCTTGATAGCGCCACTGGCGCTTCTGGCCTTGGGTTGCTTTTGTTAGCGGTAGGTCGGCTTTAAAGTAGAAAGCTCGGCGTAAGAGTTCTAAGCGCTTATCATCAAACTCTGCGGCAACATGATCACTCACTCGATTGAGCATGAGTAAATAACTGTCGCACGTTAGAGGTTCGGTATCGCCACTATGAACGGCGTCTTTTAGATCCCAGCATAAGGGCCGTATATCAGGATACTGACTGGCATAGTGCTGGGTTAATAAGAGTTTGAGTAAGGATTTATACGGATTCTTTAAGCCTTTGTTAAGTTGCCATAAACCAGCACCGACAAATTCCGCCGCAGGTATCGTCGGGATGCTGCCAAAATTGATCCAGTGAATATCGTGGATGATCTGCTGATCGAATAGATGATCCAAATAGTCTTGGCTGTATTGTTCATACTCTGTTGGCACTAGCCACCAACTGGGCATGCGGCCGGCAAGCCATAAGGATGAACGATAAAATTCGTCTAATAGCAAAAGGTGCTGGGTCGAGCCTGAGTGTTCGGAATCGACATTGGCTTGCTGCTTTCCTCGGCGAAACTCTTCGGCATCCATCAAGAAAAAATGCAGTTCAACTTTTTGTCCTTCAGCCCACTTTTCAATCAGCTCACACTTCTTTTTTAATAGCGCTAATTGCTCACTATTAATGTCGTGCGTGTGGCAAAGCCAGACATCAAGATCGCTATCGGCTGTTTGTGCCAGCGTACCTAAGCTGCCCATTAAAAAGAGTGCTTGAATGGAGCGATCACCACTTATTTTAGGTATCTGCAGTCCTTTGGCGACAAAGCGTAGGGCATTTAATGAATCCACTTGCGGGTTGTAATGTTCAATACCAGCAGGGACTTTAAAGTTAATAAAACCGGGCAGTTGAGGATTGTTTAAATGTAATAAAATTGGGAGTACATCAAGCACGCGAGTTTGTCGGTCTAGCATTAAGCTCCGAGCTTGTTCGAGGCGTGCGCTATTGAGGCCCAAAAATGAAAGTCGCCATTGATGAATTTGCTGGGATTTTGGTGGCGTAATGTTTAGTGGTTTGGCCTTTGTATTAGACGAGACCTGAGAGGGAGATTTAGGCATAGATTGAGTATAGACAAGAAATCTAAACTCACGAGGCCAAAAAAGCCCCTTATCTTTATTTAATGCAACAATAAAAATAAGAGGCTAATGAGCGGCGACTGGCTAAGTTAGGAATTAACGCTTAGCTAAACGCTCGCTGGCACGTTTTGCTGCAGCAACTACTTGCTTAGGTGCAGTGCCACCAATATGGTCACGAGCAGAGACAGAACCTTCAAGAGTAAGAACATCGAATACGTCAGCGGTGATTTGGTCAGAGAACTGTTGCAGCTCTTCTAAGGTCATCTCACTTAGGTCTTTACCGGTTTCGATGCCGTACGCTACCGCTTTACCCACAATCTCGTGTGCGTCACGGAATGGAATGCCTTTCACTACGACGTAATCGGCAAGGTCTGTTGCGGTCGAGAAACCACGACGGGCTGCTTCGTACATAGACGGCTTGTTTGGCTCAAGGTGCGGCGCCATATCAGCGAAAGCACGGATGCTATCGCGCAAGGTATCAACCGTATCAAATAAAGGCTCTTTATCCTCTTGGTTGTCTTTGTTGTACGCCAACGGCTGCGACTTCATTAGGGTAAGCAGTGACATAAGGTGACCATAAACACGGCCAGACTTACCACGTACTAATTCTGGAACATCTGGGTTTTTCTTCTGCGGCATAATGGAAGAGCCGGTGCAGAAGCGATCTGGAAGGTGAATAAACTGGAACTGAGCAGAAGCCCAAAGTACGAGCTCTTCCGAGAAGCGAGACATGTGCATCATGATGATGGCGCCCGCTGCGGTAAATTCGATGGCGAAATCACGATCCGAAACAGAATCTAGGCTGTTTTCTGTAGGAGCTGTAAAGCCCAATAGCTCAGCCGTATAGTGACGATCAATTGGGTAAGTAGTCCCCGCTAACGCTGCTGCACCTAGTGGTAAGTGGTTCAAACGCTTACGCACATCTAATAGACGCTCGTAATCACGCTCTAGCATTTCGTTCCACGCCAAAATGTGGTGGCCAAAAGTTACTGGCTGAGCCGTTTGCAGGTGAGTGAAGCCCGGCATGATCGTATTAGAATGAGCCGCGGCTAAGCCGATTAAGCCTTCTTGTAAGCGGGTTAGTTCAGCGCCAATGTTATCAATTTCGTCACGTAGGTATAAACGAATGTCGGTAGCTACTTGGTCGTTACGAGAACGGCCAGTATGCAGCTTCTTGCCTGTGATACCGATTTTAGCGGTTAGCGCTGCTTCGATGTTCATGTGAACGTCTTCAAGCTCGATAGACCAGTTAAAGTCGCCACGTTCGATCTCGATGCGTACTTCTTCAAGGCCACGTAAAATATCGTCGCACTCTGCTTGAGTCAGTACGCCAACCTTAGTGAGCATTTTAGCGTGAGCGATGGAGCCTTGAATATCATGAGCGTACATACGCTGATCAAAATCAACTGAAGCAGTATAACGGGCAACAAAAGCATCGGTTGGCTCAGAAAAACGGCCACCCCAAGAAGAGTTAGTTTGATCGGACATGAATACCTCGAACGAAAAATGAGAAGTGCAGGGCAAGTAGATTGAAATGCACGAAAATTTGAATGGGCGAATTATAGCCTTGTCAGGGGTGAATTAGTAGTCATCACGATGCGCCAAAGAAGTAAACCAAATCGCGGCCGTGGGGTAATTATTCCTTGTATTATGGGCGAGACAGCGGAACACTGAGGTTATGGATATTCATAATAAAAAACTCGAAACCTTCTTTTTACCCGATCTCTGTAATGTGAGGGCGGTATTTGTTCTGATTTTATTATCGGAAGCCCTTGTGACCGCGTTAATTTTAATTGAAAGCAGTGTTGTCGCTTTCCAATGGGAGCGCTTTGCAACGGTATCGTACTTTGTTCAGTGGGTTGCCTTGCTCTCGGTTGCTTTGCTGTGTCAGTCGCGCAAGTTTATGGCGCGCTTGGCGTTGCCTTGGGCGGTATGCTGGGCCATGTCGCTATTAATGCTGGTCTGTTTTTCTATCAGCTTAGCGGTTGAATCTGTCTTCCCTTTTCTGGGGTTGGGCTATGAAATTAACTGGTCATGGATACTGCGCAACATCTTAATCAGTGCCATTTTTGGCGCCATGGGATTGCGTTACTTTTATGTGCAAAGCCAGTGGCGTTTAAAAAGTCAGGCCGAGCTTAGTGCGCGCTTAGAAGCATTGCAGGCTAGAATTCGTCCGCACTTCTTTTTTAATAGTTTAAATACCGTTGCCTCTCTGATCGCGATTGATCCTGAAAAAGCTGAAAATATGCTGGTCGATTTATCGTCATTATTTCGCGTGGTTTTGAAAGACCAGAATGCACAGGTAGATCTGTCAGCAGAAATTGAACTGGGCCGACGTTATATTAATATCGAGCAAGAGCGGCTTGGGGATAGGCTGCAGATAGAGTGGCAGCTACCCGCTGAAATCCCCAATATTCAAGTGCCGCAGCTGTTATTACAGCCGTTGCTTGAAAATGCGATTTATCACGGCGTTCAGCCCTTGATAAATGGGGGCAAAGTCGTTATTAATTTGAGTCTGAATGAAGACGGTAGCAACAAGGAAAAGCGTTGGTTGCTGACGATTGAAAATGATAAAGCGGAGCAGGTGGTTAGAAAAGGGGGGCATCAAATATCGCTGCCTAATATTGCTATGCGCTTAGACGCCGTTTTTGATGGTGCAGCAACCTTGCATTGCGAAGAAACTGCCAACCAGTACCGGGTGATTGTTGGCTTGCCGGAATATACTAGTCAGGCTAAACACGACTTTAACAATAAAACTGCATGAATAACCTGATGCTAGAGCTGAGAAAAAAATGACTTTACGAGTATTGCTGGTGGACGATGAGCCGTTAGCGCGTCAGCGCTTAGCGCGGCTTCTCGCAGAGCACACACATTATGAAATTGTAGCAGAGGCAGGGAATGGCCAAGCCGCATTGGATTGGTTGCGCCAGCATAAAGCAGATTTGGTCTTGCTGGATATCGAAATGCCAGGGCTAACGGGTCTAGAAGTTGCCAAGCAATTAATGGACACGTTGCCACCAAAAGGACACCACCCCGCTATTATTTTTTGTACGGCTTACGATGAATATGCGCTAAGTGCATTTAAAGTCGACGCGGTTGATTATTTATTAAAACCCATTCGAAAAGATGAACTCAATAAAGCCCTACAAAAAGCGCAGCGCTGGATTGAACAGCAGCCAGATGTTGAAGTCGATCCTCTCAATACCCACGCGTGTGCCCGAACACACATCAGTGCGCGTACACACCAAGGCTTACAACTGATACCGATTACCGATATTTATTGCTTTCAGGCCGATCAAAAGTACATCACGGTCAAATATCATTGCGAGAATGAGATGATTGGAGAAGTACTGATTGATGAACCGCTGAAAGTATTAGAAGACGAGTTTGAACATCATTTTGTTCGCATACATCGCAATGCCTTGGTCGCGAAAGACAAAATTGAGCGTTTAGAAACGGTGTCTAATAGCGTTCATCTACTCTATTTAAAAAGTTTTGAAGAGGGGATGAGTGTGAGTCGTCGTCATCTTCCTTCTGTTAGAAAGCTGATGCGTGGTCTGTAGTGCAGCAATCGAAGAAAGATCATCGAAACAGTACTAAGCGAGCGCGCTAAACGACAGCACTGACTTAGAGCATTCTAATAAGCCCGTGATTGCTGTTATGATACAGCGATTATTTGCTCATTTCGCTGAAGGAACTCCAATGTCAGCCCGTACTCTTAGAATTGCTACTCGTAAAAGCCCTCTTGCTATGTGGCAGGCAGAACACGTGAAATCACGTTTATTGGCTTTAAACCCAGACCTCGTTGTTGAACTGGTGACCTTTACTACCAAAGGCGACATCATTCTGGATACCCCGCTTGCCAAAATCGGTGGCAAGGGCTTATTCGTTAAAGAATTAGAAGTCGCCATGCTCGCAGGGGATGCTGACATCGCCGTGCACTCGATGAAAGACGTGCCAATGGAATTTCCAGAAGGTTTAGAGCTGGGTGTGATTTTAGAGCGTGAAAATCCTCGCGACGCTTTTGTTTCTAATCACTACAAATGCTTCGAAGACCTACCTCAAGGTGCGGTTGTCGGCACCTCTAGTTTACGCCGTCAGTGTCAATTGCAAAACTTACGCCCTGACCTCGTCATCCGCTCTTTGCGTGGTAACGTGCAAACGCGTTTGGGTAAATTAGACAGTGGCGAATTTGATGCCATTATACTTGCGTCTGCTGGCTTGATTCGTTTAGAAATGGAGTCTCGAATTGCTCAGTATTTAGAACCAGAAGTATCATTACCTGCGGGTGGCCAAGGCGCTGTGGGTATTGAACTGCGCAGCAATGATGCTGAAACGTTGGCATTATTAAAGCCGCTCGAACATGACATTACTACTTATCGCGTTACAGCAGAACGTGCCATGAACCGTCGCTTAGAAGGCGGCTGTCAGGTGCCTATCGCATGTTACGCTCTAGAAGATAATGGCGAGCTTTGGTTGCGCGGTTTGGTAGGCAGCGTTGATGGCAAGCAAATGCTAACGGCAGAATATCGCGCACCGGTTGCCGAAGCAGAAGCTCTGGGTATTAAAGCGGCCGAAGATTTATTGAGTCAGGGTGCCGATAAAATTTTGGCGGAAGTACATGCACAAGCCTAATCATCCGGTTGAATCTCTTTTGCCTGTGCTGGTCACCCGACCCGCATCGCAAGCCGAAGAAATTTGCCCATCATTAGAAGCTTTAGGCTGTAGCGTCATTCGTCAGCCTTTGCTTGCGATTGAAGCGGTGGCCGAAACGCCAGCGCTGAAATCGCAGTTTATGAACATCGATCTTTATGATGTCGTGATTGTGATCAGTCGCAATGCTGCTGAAATGGGGTTGATACAACTGGATCAATACTGGCCTCAATGGCCGGTAGAAATTGATTGGGTTGCGATTGGGCCAGTAACCGCAGCCGTGCTTTCTGCACAAGGACTAACGGTTACCATGCCAGCCGGACAATTTGATAGTGAAGGTGCATTACACTTGCCTGAACTGACGAATGTAGCGGGTAAAAAAGTGCTTATCTGGCGCGGAATTGGTGGGCGTGAAACCCTAGCCAGTACTCTGACAGAGCGTGGTGCTACCGTGACGTATGCCGAGCTTTACCAGCGCTTAGTGCCGGAATATGATGAACAACAGTGGCAGCAAACCTTAGCCTCCAATCCTCTATTATTGGTCAGCAGTGGCCAAGGATTAGAGGCCATTGCGGCGCAGCAGCCAAGGATTGCCGAGTCTGTTCGTGGCATCATTGCCCCTAGCCTCCGAGTCGCAGAACTGGCAAAATCATTAGGCTTTAGCAAGATACAGATTGCCGCAAGTGCGCAAGACGTTGATATGTTGGTGGCAGTGGAAGACTGGATTAAAGAAAATAATTAATAAAAAAAGCAAATCGACTCATTTATTAAGGAAATAGTTGTGACAGATAATTTGCAACAAGCACCCACCACAGAAGAATCGTCGGCTGATCAAAACGCAGCTAAGCAGAGCTCAGTAGACAATAGTTCAGTAGACAATGGCTCAGTAGCAAAAAGCACAGACAAGAAAGCCAAGGAAAAAAAGCCAGCATCAAAACCAAGCTCGGCTATCGCCATTATTGCATTAATCTTGGTTATCCTCGCTTTGCTTGCCATTGGTGGTATTGGCTGGAAAGGTTTTGAATTTTCACAGCAGCTATTAACCTTATCTCACCAGCTCGATCAAAGTTCAGAGAAGAACTCTGCCTTGGCTACTAAGCTGGCTAATGCCGAAAGAAACGCTCAGTTACAGACGAAGCAACTGCAACAAAATGCTCAGCGAATTGCACAACTGCCAGGAGCTGATCGTAATGACTGGTTATTGGCCGAAGCCGAGTATTTATTACGACTCGCTAACCAGCGCTTAGGTCTTGAAAAAGATTGGCAAGGTGCCGTCGCTATTCTCGTCGCAGCAGATGCGGTATTAGCAGAAACACAAAATCCATTAATACGCTCAGTTCGTCAGCAGCTAGCTCAAGAGTTACAAGCGTTACGTGCGGTTCCTGCGGTTGATCTTACTGGCGCTGTATTACGCTTGCAGGCGGTGCAAGATCAAATCAGTAATCTAGAGTGGATGCCACGTACCTTGCCTCAGGCGGCAGCGGTTGTTGAAGAATTACCAGAAACCGTGCCAACAGCATGGCAAAAGTTTGCTAGCAAAGCGTGGGCAGGCATAGGAACAATTGTTCGTATTCGTGAGCACGACAAGGCCCTACCCGCGCCACTAAGCCCAGATCAACACTATTATTTGCAACAAAACATGCACCTGATGTTAGAGCAGGCTCAAGTGGCTCTCGTTCGTCAGCAAGATGCATTGTATAAGCAAAGCATTGCCAGAACGCTTACGTGGTTAGAAGAGTTTTCGATTGTGAAAAGCTCTAAAACAGACGCGGTGAAAGAAACATTAACCGAGCTTAGCGCTTGGAACGTGTCTCCTGAATTCCCAGGCATTAGTGGTTCTCTGATGCAGTTGCGTAAATTGCTGGATCAGCAGCGTCGCACTTCCGCGCAATTAAGCGTTAAATAACGAGGAATAGACCATGAAAAAACTCGTTATTTTAATCGTTGGTTTTTTATTAGTTGGGCTGCTGTTTGGCTATTTAGTCAGCCTTGATTCGGGCTACGTATTGTTCAGCTGGGCAAGCTACACCTTGGAAACCAGCTTCTGGTTTTTCAATATTATGCTGGCTGCTTTTTTCATCACAGCTTATTTAACGTTGCGATTTGTTTTATTGCTGGTAGGCAGTGATTGGCGCATTAATGAATGGCGCAAGCAGCGTCGTTCAATCCGTGGTCAGCGTCAAACAACCCGCGGCTTCTTGAGTTTAGCGCAAGGCCAGTGGAGAACTGCAGAGCGTCAGTTAACTCAAGCGGCAGCATTAGGCGACAACCCTTTGATTAACTATCTTGGGGCTGCTCGTGCTGCTTATGAAAAAGGTGATGCCGACAAATCGGATCATTGGTTAAAAGAAGCGGCGCAGAGTACAAAAGGTGCTGAGCTGGCTGTTGCCATCACGCAGATTCAATTATTACTGTCTCGTGGCCAAGCGGAGCAGGCACTGGCCGTTGTGCTGAGATTACGTAAGCAGCACCCAAAGCATAAGCACTTATTGAAAATGCAAATTAAGGTTTTACGTGAGCTAGAAGACTGGGTTGGTTTAAAAGATTTACTACCGACGGTGCGCAAGCTGGCTAAACTGATTCCACAAGACAAATTAAAAGAGTTAGAAGAAAAAGTTGTTATTCAATTAATGCAGCGTGCCGCTAAAAGTCATCGTTCGGCGACGGCTTCAGCAGGGCAAGCGGAATTAATTAAAGAAATTTATGATGATGCGCCACGTGCTGTGCGCCTGTCGGTTGACGTATTAAGTTACTACGTCGATTTGCTAATCTCACTTAATCAGCCAGGTAAAGCCGAGCAGGCTTTGCGCGAGTCCCTACCGTCGGTATGGCATGACAACTTGATTTGCGCTTATGGGCGTGTGAAGGGCAACGATCTTCAGCGTCAGTTATTATTTGCTGAGCAGCAACTACAAGAACGTACTAATGATCCTATGTTGCTATTGGCTTTAGGACGAATCGCTAATCGAATGGGGAATACTGAGAAGGCTCAGGAATATTTAGAAGCGGCGAGCAAAATAAAGGCTTTGCCAGAAGTGCATGCTGAGTTGGGGGATTTATTAACCCAGCAAGGCGAATTTGAACGTGCTTGTGAGCATTTCAATAAAGCGCTTGTCTAAGGCTGTGTTACAAGCCTGTGTCACGAATGTCATTGAAACGAAGCGTAGCCTGAGCGACTTCTTCGTTTCAATGAGTTCTTATCTACTTCTTAATTGTACTGCTAGATTGTACTGCTAGTGCTTATTTTTTAAACGTTTCACGCGGAGCGTAGCTAAACACATCGCTGTGCATATTTGCTTCACTTAGGCCCAGCTTTTCTAGCTGATCTAACGTACCGTGGACCATTGTTGGCGAACCACAAGCGTACATCTGTATCCCACTTAAATCATTAAAGTCATCGTGAATGACTTCGTAAATCCATCCAGCGCGCGCTTGCCAACTATCAACACCGGCTTCTAGAACAGGGTGGAATGAGAAGTTGGTGAATTCATTGGCCCATTGTTTTGGCGTATCGTATAGATAAAATTCATCTAACGAGCGATTTGACCAATACAGGTGCACTTCATGCTCAGGATCTTGCGCTAAAATAGCTTCGGCTAAGCATTTAATTTGAGAAAAACCGGTGCCTGCACACACTAATAAGATGGGCTGCTCTGACAATTCTTGTAAAAAGCACTCGCCTTTTGCCAAGGTGACTTTAATCGTGCCATGGTTTTTCGCGGCCGCTGAAAGCTCGGCAATAATGCCCGCAGTCACCTCGTTATGATCTGAAATTTGTAATTCCAAGCGACGAGGTTGTTGAGGGTCTGGCGCATTCGCAATAGAGTACGGCAGCTGCTGGTCAGCAACATGCAGCTCTAAGTACTGACCAGGTAAATAGTCGAGCTTACTGCCTGCAGGGGCTAATAACTCAATACGAAATACAGAAGTATTTAAGGCCTCAACACTCAACACTTGGCAAGCAAGGGTTTTTACGGGTGAGTGTCCTGGTGCATAAATCTCTGGCATATAAATCTCTAAATCGGATAGCGGATACGTTAAACACAATAATACCTGATTAGGAGACCCAAGTATTTCCCCTTTTTGTTGATCGACCTGATAGCCCTGTCGCTGATCGATGGTGCCAGATAGTAGCTTGGCCTCACAGATCTGACAAACACCGTTTTCGCAGCTAAGAGGAATAATGACTCCCTGCTCAAAACAGGCTTCTTGCAGCGCTTGGTTTTCAGCCACTTGAATGGAGACATTCGATGGCTGAAAGGTGACGGTATAAGAAGTGGGCGCTTTATCTAAGTATGTGCTCATTTTATAAGCCTAGTTCATCCCAGATTGCGTCAACTTTGTCTTTGACGTTTTCGTCCATGACGATCGGCTCTCCCCATTCTCGATTGGTTTCACCCGGCCACTTATTAGTCGCATCTAAGCCCATTTTTGAGCCTAAGCCAGAAACAGGGGAGGCAAAGTCGAGGTAATCAATCGGCGTATTATCGATCAAGGTGGTATCGCGAGTTGGGTCCATACGCGTAGTAATCGCCCAAATTACATCATTCCAATCACGGGCATTAATATCGTCGTCGGTGACAATCACGAACTTGGTATACATAAATTGGCGTAAGAAAGACCACACACCTAGCATCACTCGCTTGGCATGACCTGGGTATTGCTTCTTAATCGTCACAATGGCCATGCGATAAGAACAGCCTTCGGGTGGCAGATAGAAGTCGGTGATTTCTGGAAACTGCTTACGTAAAATCGGTACAAAGACTTCATTCAACGCCACACCTAAAATGGCAGGCTCATCGGGTGGACGGCCCGTATAGGTGCTGTGATAAATCGGGTCTTTACGATGAGTAATACGCTCAACTGTAAATACAGGGAAGCTGTCTACTTCGTTGTAATAACCGGTATGGTCGCCAAACGGGCCTTCGTCGGCCATTTCGTCTGGGTAGATAAAACCTTCTAAAATAATTTCAGCAGACGCTGGCACCATTAAATCGTTACCGATGCTCTTTACCACCTCGGTGCGGCTATTACGTAATAAACCGGCAAAAGCGTATTCCGATAAGGTGTCTGGCACAGGCGTCACTGCGCCTAAAATCGTTGCCGGATCAGCACCCAATGCGACCGATACTGGATAGGGCTTGCCCGGATTTTGCTGTTGAAATTCGCGGAAATCCAACGCACCACCACGATGGCTTAACCAGCGCATGATCAATTTATTCTTGGCAATTACCTGCATGCGGTAAATACCAAGGTTGTGGCGATCTTTGTTTGGCCCTTTGGTAATGACTAACGGCCAAGTAATAAGCGGCGCAGCATCGCCAGGCCAGCAATGCTGAATGGGGAATTTACCCAGATCAACCTTGTCGCCTTCGTGGACAATTTCTTGGCAAGGGGCTTTTTTGACTTCTTTTTGGCTAAGGCTTAGAACCTTGCGGAAAATCGGTAATTTGCTCCACGCGTCTTTCAGACCTTTAGGCGGCTCTGGCTCTTTTAGGAAGGCCAGCAGCTCGCCGACTTCACGCAAGGCTTCTACGGACGATTCACCCATGCCCATAGCAACACGTTCGGGGGTTCCAAACAGGTTAGCCAATACTGGCATGCTGTGGCCTTTGGGATTTTCAAATAATAATGCTGGGCCGCCTGCGCGTAAAACACGGTCGGCAATTTCAGTCATTTCTAAATGAGGATCGACAGGATAGCTGATGCGTTTCAGCTCGCCTTTCTTTTCTAATTGCTTAATGAAGTCACGCAGATCTTTATATTTCACGAGTAACCTGTTTCTGCTAATGAATACTTGAATGCTCACATCATAAAGGGGTAAGCAGTTGATTTCTAATCTTATGTCCATAAGATGACGGCTAACTAAGTTTTATACGACTTTTTGAGGGTTTTAGTTTATGAGTGCACGCTTTTATCTATGGGTTAGTGCTTTCAGTGGTGCGGTAAGTGTCGCTCTAGGCGCGTTTGGTGCTCATGGTTTAAAAAAAGTCGTGAGTGTGGATATGTTAGCGACCTACCAAACCGGTGTGCAGTATCAGTTTATCCATAGTTTGGCCTTATTAGCATTGGCGATTCTTTTATTCATGCCTGTGGCGAAGGGTGTATCTAAGCTGTTGAAATTAAGTGCGAACCTCATGATTGTGGGAATAATGCTGTTTAGCGGCAGTTTATATACCATGACATTAATGTCAGCGGCGGATGGATTTCCGGCTTGGTTAGGTCCGATTACCCCTATTGGTGGATTAGCCTTTATAATGGGCTGGATATTTTTACTGGTTGCTGCCTTTAAGCTGCCAATTGATGAGCAATAATTCGTTTATATGATTGATGAAGAGAAGAATACAGTGACCGAACAAGAACAGCCTCAAGCGGAAGATACTCTATTAGAAGGTACTCTATCTAAAGAGACTTTATCTGAAGAGCAAGTGATCGAGAGCCAAAAGCGCCGCATCCGCTCTTTCGTTCGTCGCACGGGTCGCCTAACGGCAGGTCAGCAGTTAGGTTATGACCGCCAGTGGGATAATTTAGGGTTTGCTTTGGCAGACGGTGAATTCGATATCCCTAAAGCCTTTGGTCGTGATGCCTATACGGTATTAGAAATCGGTTTTGGTATGGGTCAGTCGTTTATTGAAATGGCAAAGGCTGCGCCAGAAAAAAACTACATTGGTATTGAAGTGCATACACCCGGTGTTGGTTCTGCTTTGCGCATGGCCGATGAAGAAGGTGTGACTAATGTGCGTATCAGTGAAGACGATGCGATTGAAGTTTTAAAACATCAGATTGCTGACGAGAGCTTTGATTGTTTGCAGTTGTTTTTCCCAGATCCTTGGCATAAAAAGCGTCATAACAAACGTCGCATCGTTAACGAAGAGTTTATTCAGACGATTCGTAGAAAGATGAAACCTGGTGGCATCATTCATATGGCGACCGATTGGGAACCGTATGCAGAGCATATGATGGAAGTATTGAGCGCCGCTGAAGGTTATAAAAACCAAGCCGGAGAAGGGCAGTATACCCCTCGTCCAGATCATCGTCCGCTGACTAAATTTGAAAAGCGTGGCGAGAAGCTAGGTCATGGGGTTTGGGATTTGTTCTTCGAAAAAATTAGTTAAAGCTAAATATTAGAAGTGGGTGGCATTAATGCTAACGCTTCTATTAATTTCGTATAAAAAATTATTAAATAATTAACTAGGAAGTTAAATATGACTAAGAAAGATAAAGAAAAAGTATTTGGTGGCGAGTGGAGCCAAGAGCAATTAGAAGAGTTTTTGGTTGAGCAAGATTACCCAGGTGAAACAGCTGACTTCACGTCAATTATTCGTGCATACCGCCATATGATGCCTGCATCTTTTGCTGATTTCTTAATATTACTAAAAGAAAAGGGCGGTGACATTAATGCGAAAAATGAAGCCGGTGAAACAGCGTTGTCTATTATTTCTGGCCATGCCAAAGGCGCAGAGTTTGCTGCTTTATTGAAAGACGCTGGCGCTGAATAAATACCAGCAACCGTTACGGTTAATTATTTTAAACCGTAACGGTGTTTAATCTTGGTCACCTGTTCTGCGTGACTCACTAAAAATTTATTAAACAGTATGATCAACTTAGGATGGTTAATCGTCGAAAGGTGATAAGCGTAGTTAAACGCTGGGAACTTTGAATGCTGTACTAAGGATTCTTCTGGGTACATTTCTTTTATCAAATTCATAGCAACATTTTTATTGAAATATACGGCCTGTACACGCTCTGAAACAAGCATATGGATTAACTGCTCTACGACTTTTGTACGTGTTGCTGTTAGTGAATTATCTTTGATTTCACTCGCAATTCCAGGTGTGGTAAATCCAAAAATGGTTCCGACGGTTTTTATCTCACTTTTTACAACTTCAGGCTTATCGCTTTTTAAAACCAAAACGCTTTCAGTAATATCAAAAATAGGGTCACTGTAGTGAACTTTTACATCAGACTTGAGTGACTTAGCCCAAAGTGGATTGTCCGGAAATTTTAATTCGATGGTGCCTTTTACAAATTCATTGAAGAGTCGAGGAACAGGCATTGGGGAGTAGTCAATATTGAGCTGGTTCACCTGAAAAAATAAGTCGAAAATATCACGAGCGGCCCCCTGATATTTTTTCTCGGTACTCACATAATAATATGGCTCATAGCTGGTCGACTCGACACCAATTGTTAATGCATGAGTGGTCGAGATCGACGAAATGAGTAACCAGATGCTAACGATTATTATATTGATGATGCGCATGATCAGATTTTTTCGCTATAAATCATTGATCCTAGCAGAAAAACCTAACCATTAGCTTTGTAAAAACACGACAAATTACACTTTTAATAATTAACTTACACTAAAGCATTAATTTATAACGAGTTTTCCGGTGCGAATGCGTTGCGGGTGATCGCCTACCGGGAAACTAGCGACTTCTTTGGCGTCGTCAAACGAGATAACTGATACACGATCTTGTTCACTGACCGATACATAGCAATATTTTCCATCAGCACTTTCTGTCGACCAATAAGGTTTAGCGCCCAGTGGCGTCTCGGAAAGCTGAACGGTTTTGTAATCAAACGTTTCACGATCAACAATTGCCGCGTAACCAGACATCGTTGCGGCAACACATAGCTTAGTCCCTTCGCTATTAATCGCTAAACCATGATGCGCGGAGTTTAGCTGATAATCGCGAGTGCTCATTTCGGCAATTTCTTGTGGTATGGGCAGGTCAATTTTACGAGTAATCTTTTGCTGCTCTACATCGTATTCAAAGAAGCCGTGGAAGAACGAAACTTGCATATAGACGAACTTACCATCCGGTGCGATTGCCATTGGGCGTACAGCGCTATCGACCCAAGGAAAGCCAAACTCTTCCAGTTTCTCACCGATATCAACGCGTTGTAAGATTTCATAGGTGTTGGCATCGACGATTTGGAAAACCCGCTCACCTTTAATCCAATCTAACCAGCCGCTGGTAAAAGGCACATACACTTTACCGATACTCGCATGGAAGATTTTTTGCCCATCTTTTGAGTAGGTATTTTCATGCGGTTGATCGCCAGAATCAAATTCACCAATGATTTTTCCTGTGGCGGTATCAATCGCGTGAACTTTCCCGGCAGTAGACGCGGATACTAAAAAAGTTTTTCCGTCGGGTGAAATTGCCGAATGATCTGAGCGAGAACCTTCAACGGGAGTACGCCAAGTAATTTCACCGGTATTCACATCCAGGGCTACTACATCAGCAAAACTTGGACGGGAAATAAATAAGTGGCGACCATCATTGGATGGGAACATGTCATCAACCATCTGATGATTGCCTTCGCCGATCACTTCTTTAATAAAGGTCGATACGATACGACGCTTTATACTGCTTGTAAGTTCTTCTAAACGTTCTTCTTTATCGGGAACGGCGTTTAATTTTTTTATGCGCTGAAAGGTATGCGGATCATAAATATCCACCGTGCCATCCCAGTTATTGCCGACGACGATGACGTCGCGTAGATCTGATGTAGAAGTATCTGTTGCAATGGTATCTGCTGTCGGTGAACTGGCGAACACACTGCTGGAAAGCAGGATGCTGAGAGTAATGGCTGTTTTTTTTAGCATATAGGTACCTTGTCGATAATGCTCATCTGATCGATGAATCGTATAGTTTTTTAGAGTTATTATGATCTTACTGTAGCAAGGATATTTAGAAATTGCAGTGGCCTATGGAGACAGGGATGTTGACCGTGGCGGCCACTGCGCTGTATGCATTATACAAAGTATACGATGACGATGGTTTACATAAAAAAGGCTAAAATTTCATTTAAAAATAAGCTGCCTTTGGTGGTCGTTTTAATCTGGTCACTATCTTGTTCGAGCAGCCCCTTAGTGATGGCCTGTTGAATACCGTCAGCAATGGTATCGAGTGAATAGCCGGTTCTTTGTTCAAACAGCTCTAAATCAAAGCCATCTTGTAAACGCAGCGCATTCATCAAAAACTCTAATCCTAGGTCTTCGTTTTGAATCGACTCTTTGCCGGCTAAAAAGCCCTTACAATTTTGAGTAGAATTGCTTTTAGCGGCATTTAAAAAATCTTTTGGCGCGCGAGTTTTCCATGTTCTAAAAACAGGCGAAGCAGTAATGCTCTCTGGTTGATTAACCAAGTCGGTTACTTTGCCATGAGCGCCTGCGCCAATGCCTAGATAATCACCGAACTGCCAGTAATTTAGATTATGCGTCGCTTGCTTACCCGCTTGAGCGTAAGCCGATACTTCATATTGATCAAAGCCATGCTTGGCTAATAACGCTTGTCCAGCTTCTTGAATGTCCCAAAGGGTTTCATCTTCTGGCAAAACGGGAGGGCGTTTAAAGAATTCGGTATTCGGCTCAATGGTTAATTGATACCAAGATAAATGCGTTGGGCCAAGATCGATGGCTTGTTGAATATCTGCTAAGGCTTGGGCTTGCGATTGATCTGGCAAGCCGTGCATTAAGTCGATATTAAAATTATCGAAGCCTGCTTCTTTTGCCATTTTAATCGCAGCAACAGCTTGTTGGCCATCGTGAATACGCCCTAGGTGTTTTAGCTGCTTATCGGCAAAACTTTGTACACCAATTGAAAGGCGGTTAATGCCAAGCTTGCGATAACCTGCAAATTTTTCTGCTTCGAACGTTCCAGGATTCGCTTCCATGGTAATTTCGATATCTTTCACAAAGCTTACTTTTTTTTGTAGGCCTTCAAGTAAGTTTTTATAAGCTTCGACGCTTAATAGCGAAGGAGTGCCACCACCGATAAAGATGGTTTGAATCTCGCGGCCTTGTACGTAAGAAAGATCCGCTTCTAAGTCGTCTAATAGCGCTTGTACGTACGCCGCTTCTGGGATGTGCTCTTCAGCACTCTTTCCCTTAAATTCGTGACTGTTGAAATCGCAGTAAGGGCACTTACGCACGCACCAAGGCACATGAATATACAGAGATAGTGGCGGCAAAGTTATCTTGCTAGTAGTAGATCCGGAATCAGCTTTAGAAACTTGAATAGAAGATGACATTATTCAGCCGCTTCCATTTCTTCGCTGAGTTCCATCCATTCCATTTCGACTTCTTCCATTTCGCTTTTAGCATCACCTTGCTGCTGCAAGATTTTCTGCAAATCGGCTTTGCGGTCTGCTTCATACAAGGCAGTATCGCCAAGTTGAGTTTCGGACTCATCTAAAATGCTTTGTAATTTTTCCATACGAGTTTCGAGTTTCTTCAACTCTTTGCGCATTGGGGCTAAGCGCGCACGACGTTCAGCATCTAAACGTTTTTGCTCTTTACGATCTTGAGCACTGGCACCCGCGGCTTTATTGTCGCTAGTCGTCGCGCTTTGATTGTCGGCAGAGTTCGGGTTCGTTGCTAGCTGGCCGGCATTAAACCCAGACGCCGCTTGTTTGGCTTGAACGTGTTTATGGTAATCGTCTAAGTCACCTTCAAACAATTCAACCTTGCCATCTTCAACTAACCAATATTCATCAACCGTCGCTTTTAATAGGTGACGGTCGTGACTTACCAAAACAATGGCACCGGCAAACGATTGCAGGGCCATGGTCAACGCTTCACGCATTTCAATATCAAGGTGGTTGGTTGGCTCATCCATAATCAATAAATTGGGTTTTTGCCAAGCGACTAACGCTAATGCCAAGCGCGCTTTTTCGCCGCCGGAAAACGGCTCACAAACTTCCAATGCTTTTTCACCACGGAAGTCAAAGCCGCCTAAAAAGTTACGAACTTCTTGATCGGTTGCCGATGGAGTAATGCGCTGAATCATCAGCATAGGGCTGGCTTTTATATCCAGCGTTTCTAACTGGTGCTGAGCGTAATAACCGAGTTTTAAATGTTCGCCTTCATGACGCTTACCCGATAGTTGCGGTAGCTCTTCACACAAGGTTTTAATTAAGGTCGATTTACCCGCGCCGTTGGCGCCTAATAAACCAATGCGATGACCCGGCACCAAAGAGACGTTTTGGTTTTCTAAAATGGCAACGGCTTCGCCACCCCCTTTACCAGGATAACCAATATCTGCGGCTTCAAGATTTAATAGCGGGGTTGAAACTTTATCGGCACAAGCGAATGAAAAACCAAAGGGTGAATCAACGTGAGCCGGGGCAATCAGCTCCATACGTTCTAATTCTTTTACTCGGCTTTGTGCTTGCTTTGCTTTACTGGCTTTGGCTTTAAAGCGGGTCACAAATTTTTCGATTTCAGCGATGCGTACTTGCTGTTTATCATGCATTACTTGTTGCTGGGCTAAACGCTCAGCTCGAATGCGTTCGTAAGCACTGTAGTTACCTGGGTAGCTGGTCAGTGTTTGCTGATGCAGATGGACGATGTGATCAGCAACACCATCAATAAAATCACGATCGTGAGATATGAATACCAAAGTGCCTTGATACTTATTTAACCACTGCTCTAACCATAAGGTCGCATCTAAATCCAAGTGGTTGGTTGGCTCATCGAGTAGTAATAAATCTGAAGGCGTCATTAATGCTTGGGCTAGGTTCAAACGAATACGCCAACCCCCAGAAAACCCCGATACTGGCTTAACCATGTCACTTTGCTTAAAACCTAAACCGTGTAAAAGCTGCTCGGCTTGCACTTTAATGTTGTAGCCATTGTGCGCATCCATCTTGCTATGCCAGTTGGCCAATTCATTATCGCAAGTAGCGGTTTCAATGCCGTGTTCAATTTCGCGGTAGGTTTTATCACCATCGATGACGTAATCAACCGCACAACGGTCACTGGCTTCAACTTCTTGTGCCATATGTGCGATACGCCAGCCCGTTGGCAAATATAAATCACCCTCTTCCACGCCTAACTCACCTAAAAGCAGAGCAAATAAGCTAGACTTACCTGCACCGTTCGGGCCGATAAGGGCGAGTTTTTGACCATCATGAATTCGCAAATCTGCGTGTTTAAGCAGAGGTTTGATACCACGATGTAATGAAACCTGATTAAATTCGATCATAATCTTTCAGAATACTTTTATAAAAGAGGGTGTAGCGCTTTGGCTGATTCAAAAAGCGACTCAATAATTGATGGGCATTTTGCCACAAATCCGGCGGTTATCCCACTTGAAAGCGGTCTTGCCGAGCATCTCGACAACGCCCTTTGGCAGTATGCGTGTCAGGTGTATTCGCAGGTGGGTGTAGAAGCGGCTCTATTAAATTTACAAGATGAGCATGGGGTTGATATCAATGTGATTCTGCAAGCCTTGTGGTTAGCCTATGAAGGTATTGAGTGGACACTGGCCTGCATTCCCGATGACTATGACAAGTGGGTGAAAGAGCAGGTCATTCCTATTCGTACCATGCGCCGCCGCTTGAAAACCGACTGGGTAGGGCTGCATGGAGAGGGTTATGAAGACTTTCGTCAACAGGTGAAAAAGTTGGAGCTGAAGGCGGAGCAATATGCGTTGGCAATGTTGTTTGTGCAGAGCGAAGCTAAAACTAATAGGTTTAGAGAGAAGGATAAAAAGGGATCAGCCTTTCTTGCTGAAAAAAATCTAAAGCAGCTCGGAGAAAACATGAACATTCTCCCCAAGTACTTTGAGCTACTCATTGCCGCGCTTTAAGAGCACTGCAATGTTACAGCGCTTATTTACCTGGGCGCATGTCTAAAATCGGCATAGCCGCACTGCCCATAATCGTTGTTGGCAGTTTTCCATCCCAGCTCTGTGCTTCGGTCAGTTTGACAATGAGCGGGTTGCTCTTTAACGCTTTGGCTTTGGCTTCAATCGCTTGAGCTTCTGCTTTACCTTTTAATAAAATAGACTTGGCTTCGGCTTCAGCAATTTTCAAAATACCTTGGGCTTTTGCATCGGCGGTATTTACACCTCTTAAGGCTTCTAGGCGCTGTCTTTCAAGTTTATGTTTTTCGGCGGCGGCTAAATTCTTTTCAGTTTGTTTGGTTTCGATTGAGCTTATGTATTTTTTAGGTAATACAATGTTTTCAATCTGAATGTTATCTACAGCAACGGGGAAGCCGGCCATTTCTTCTGTTAGACGACGTTCGATACCTTGGATAGCAGATGCACGGTCTTGAATTAACTGCTCAGCTTCAAATTGAGGAATAGTATCTTTTGTCGCTGAGCGGAATCTTGGATCAAGGATGCGTTGCTCAAACTGTAATAAGCCACCATACTTTTTGAATAAGTCCATTGCAGCTTCTTTATTAACCGTCCAGTTAACTGATACTTCAATGGTTACTGGCATTTGTTCTTTAGTACTAGAAGCCATACGTTCGGCATTTTTTCGAGTACGAACTTCGATCATCTCTACTGTTTCAATGAACGGGATCTTCAAATGCAGTCCGGGATTTTCTTGTTTCTTGGCTTCGCCAAAGCGTTTCACAATACCGACATGACCTTCAACTACAATGTAATACGATTGCAGTGCGGCAATGATAATTAAGATAACAGGAATAAGTTTTACAAAAATTAAAGGAGAGAAGGAGAATTTTGATGACATGGTTTTTCCTTAGAGTCGTCAATGGTAGCGTCGTTGCTGGAGTATTACTGGATTAGTCAGTTGCGTATTTTGACGGTAAAATCTTGATCAGGCAATCCCGAATGTGAGTCCATCTGATCATTTGAGATTGTTGAAAGGAGGCTTTAATAATTTCTGTTTACAAGGTGCTGCGTAGATGAAGGTGTAAGCAAAGCCTGATGACCGATCAGGCGGGATAAGGCTTTTTATTTTATTTGCTAGATAGCCCGCAAAAAGCTTAATAGCATTTTTTTATCTTCAGTGGATAACTGGCTGAATTCATTTTTCGCATTAATAGCTTCACCCCCATGCCAAAGAATGGCTTCTTCGATAGTTGCTGCGCGGCCATCATGTAAGAAGCGCGAGTCTTCTACTTTTTCGATTAAACCCAAGCTCCATAAAGGTGGAGTGCGCCATTCGCGTGGATGGGCATCGCCTTCTTTCACATTATCACTGAGGTCTTCGCCCATATCGTGCAGTAACAAATCACTATAAGGATAAATTAGCTGATTGGCTAATAACGGATATTGCTTAGAATCTGAAGTGGTCAGAGTTGGTTGGTGACATTGTGCACAGCCTATGTCAGCAAAGATGCGAGAACCTTGGTCGAATTCATTTTGATCATTAATGCGTCTTGCTGGCACCGCCAGTAAGGTTAAAAAATCATTGATGGCAAATAATGATGCGTCAGAAACTTCTGGGCTGCCGCCATTAGGTTGTTCTGCACAGATTGTTTGCAAAGGTGTGCAAGGTTCGTTGGGGTTGATGCTGGTTGTTAGCCCCATGTCTTGTTGCAATGCGCCGGCGCTTTGATGTTCTAAAGAGGGCTGCATGGCTTTCCAACCAAAACGACCTAATACTTTTTTGTCGTTAACGGTACGCCAATGGGCACGCCCAGATATGCCGTCGTTGTTGATGTCGAATTCATCTTCGCGGGTTAAAATATCTTGTTCTGAGACTAGATCCAATAAACCAATACCAACCAATTGTGGTGATAAACGTGGGCCAAGGTTAATGCCTTCGTTCAGTTCCATTTGATTGGTGATAAGGGTAAAGATAGGTTTTTTGTTGGTATCAAATTGCCAGCTCACATGACCTTCACTGCTGCCTGTGGTGGCTGCGGTTTGCAGCTGTCCGCCGTAATAGGGATCGTGATTACCCTGAGCGTCACCTAAGCGAAACAATAATCCTAAACCGACTTCGCCATTGGCTTTTAAGCTCGGTGTTCGACCGGATACAAAATGACAATTACTGCATGCAGAGGTAATGGTTAATGGACCTAATCCATCAAGTAACGGTCTTGAACCCGGAGCGGCGGTCCACTCGGCCGTGAATAGTTCTCGGCCTTTTGATGCGTTACCCAGTTCGGCTAAATTGAGGCCAGGGATAAACTGCAGAAAAGGAAAGTCTGGGTTAAATTCAGCGGTGGCGTTGCCGGCGTTGGGTTGCCAAGTAATAACTTCATCGTTTATCGGAGCGTTTTTATTCTGGCCATCATTGAAATTGCAGCCAGCTAACAAGGTCATGGCCGCGGCTAATAGGTATTGTTTTTTAATCATGGGAGTCTTTTAGGGTATTACTTGATACGGATGTTCACGGTTAAGAAAATAACCATGAGCAGCCGTCATTAGAATTTACAAAGTTTTTAATATTACGGGTTAGTAAACGGTATTTGTAGAGGCAGCTTATATGTCCAGCGATGAATGGTACTTTCTCCACCTCCTAAAGAACCTTCAAAGCTCCAGCCCCAAGCAAAGACTTCGCCATCGTTACGAATCGCCAACGTATGCAGCGCCCCGTTACCCAGATCAGCGACATTCCCCAATTCTAATATAGGGCTGCTTGGCTGGGTCACGTTGTCATCTGCTTCGATGCCCAATGTGCCCATCATATTTTGTCCCCACGGATAGACTTTGCCGTCGCTGCGTTTTACAAAACTTTGGTTGCCTTTAGCCCAAATAGCAACCGCGTCATCAAACCAAGGTAATAACTTAGGGGTTAGAATATCAGCGTCCCACACTTCCTCTGCGGTAGTCGTATCTTTAGGTCTCATGCCGACTTGGCTGCTGAAGTTAAGTCCCCAGCCATATATTTTACCCGATTCGGTTAGCGCAATGGCGTGGCCTTTACCACTAGCAATACTGATCACGGCTTCGTCAATCGTAACTTGAGTCGGGGTAGGATGGGTATCAGAATCTTTCATTCCATTCGCTAATTGGCCATTTCTATTACTTCCCCAGGCCCATAGACGGCCATCCTCATCAATCGCATAAGACGCGGCCGAGGCGGAAATTTGTACTATGTTGCTTAGGTTAGGAATAGCGACAGGGGTATCTTGATGTTCTGTGGTGCCATCCCCTAATTGGCCTTTTGAGTTATCTCCAAAAGCCAGAAGTGTCCCATCGCCTTTTAATAATAAAGCGTGATTATTACTGCGACTGATTGCTACGATGTTGGATAGACCTTCTATTTTTACTGGGCGAGTATGATCGGTGTTATCAATGATGCCGTCGTCGGCAATGCCTAGTCCTAGTTGACCATTTTTACCATAGCCCCAGCTCCATACCTGGCCATTAACATCTAATGCAGACGATGAGTTTTGAGCAAGTGCCAGTGATACGAATTGAATATCAGAAATTAACGTTGGAGTAACAGGGTGAACTGCGGGTGTAGCTTCTGAGTTATCACTAATTTTAGTGGAAGCCCCTATGCCCACTTGCCCTTTATTGTTGCGACCCCAGAGATAGGCTTTGCCATTTTTAATCACCCCAGAATGTGCACCGCCAGCACTGGCTTGCGAACCAAAATAGAAGCTCGCTTGGCTAGCTGTATCATTGTCTGAGGTATCGGTTGCAATAACCGTGTAGGTATTGTCCCCTGCGTTGGCTGTAATCAGTGCGCTGAATACCCCTTCGTTTAAGGTGGCGATCACCGACTGATCGCCGTTATTGATAACAACCGACTTGAGCTCAACATCATCCGTGGCTGTACCAGTAATCATCACCTGCCTTGAGTGAGTGACTGTACGGTTATTGGGTACTAAGTTGCTAAGAGTCGGGGCAGCTGTATCTTGAGAAGAGTTAGATTCTCCGCCACAGGCTGTGAGTAAAAGAGAGCCAGCAAGGGCAAAACTTAAAAATATAGGGGAATTGTTGAGCATGTGATCATCATTTGATTGGATTTGCGGGAATAGTAATCTAAATGAGAATCACACGCAATTGCATTTTATATTTAAGTCGTTATAAATAGCCTTCATGCTCGAATACCGAGCGTAAATTCTCTACCGGCATACAACCAGATTCTAAATAGACTTTATGGAAAGCTTGGTCGAGGGCTAAAGCATCTAGGTCTTTTTTATTGGCAGACTGAATGTCTTGCTTCAATTTCCAGACTAAGCGATTACCTGTTAGGTAGCTAAGCGGATAGCTTTGCTCTGTGCTGTACCAGTTAAGTTCGGCCTGCACGCGCCCATCGGTGAATCCTGTGGCTTTCTTTAATAGTTTTGCGGCATTTTCAAATACATCATCACTGTAATCACTTGCAGAATTAAAACCAAGATCCAAGCCCACGTTTAAGTACTCGCGTTCACCCGTCATAAAGTATAAATCGATTCCGACGCGAGCAACTAGGCGAGACATTTCACGCTTGGCAATAAAACGTACTTCGTCGACCAAGTCTTCACTGATGTAGCCCACATCCAGCATGTAATCTTCTAACATAGTCGTCCAGCCTTCAGCGTGTTCGTTGGCTGAGAAGATTCGACGAATAAAAGACGGGTGCTGAGCCGCAGTCGCAAACTGTAGGTGATGTCCTGGGATGCCTTCGTGAATCATCATTACAGGAATACCGAGTTCGGTATGTTCTGCGAGCTGATCTGCTTTAAGGGTTAAATATACTAGACTGGTTTTCTTGCCAGGGCGTAGCGCTAACGGTGGCCACATAGCGCCTGCAGGAATAACAGGCTCTAAGAAACTTGGGGTTTGTAACAGGCGAATTTCTTGTTGTGCAGGAATGGCGAATAAGTGGCGCTGCTCAATAAAATTATTGATCGATTGAATCTGATCGGAATAATAATCCAGTACAGAGTCCAGTTTGCCTTCTTTTATTTGAGCCGCAAATTTTTCATTTAGGAATTCATGCAGTTGTTCATCGCTGGTCTCTGCGGCTAGTTCATGTTTTTTGCAAAGACGCTTATTTAAACTGGTTAATAGACTTTGCGTATCGGCCATAAAATCACGAGCCATTTGTATGAGCTCAGCAGGGGATTGTTTGATATTACGCAGCGCTAATAATTCGATGACCTTATTTTCACCAATTTTAAAATCCGTTAAGCATTCGCGAACGCGTAAGTCATTTAAGTAAATTTCCAGTGCTGAGTTGCAAGTGCGAATGGCTTGTTCAAGCTCGTCGCCTTTTGGATAGCCTGTTTCTTTTGCCCAGCTATAAATAGTTGCGAACAGATCAGGTAAGCCTTCTCCTTGTTCAACTTCAATATCACGCCAGCGTTTGATGGGTTGGGTAATAATGCTCGCTTCGACTTCTAAGTAAGCGGGTGCTTGTTGTAAGCGAGATAGTATATTGTCTAGGCGTGCTTCGGCGGTTCTTTCGTCATTCACAAAAAGCTGAAAAATACCTTCGCTAATACCATCAACGCCCCCAGGCTGGCGGCAACGTTGTGGTTGGCCATCTTGTTCGAGTTCGGCAAAGAAAATCTGTTGTTTTAAATAACGTGCCATAAGCTCGAGATCAAGCTGCTGATTGAAGTCTTCGCCAACGCAATTTTCAATACTGGTTAAGATTGTTTTTGCTTGAGCGGTATCGTGTTCAAGCTGCTGCAAGCTAGGATCACCGAGTTGATCTAGGTGGCTGGTATGCCCAAGACCCATACTGGTATCGGCATCAGATAAAACAAAGAATTTGAAATCTTGGCTAACGGAGGAAAAGTCGGACATGTACGCTCGATATTATTTGTAATTATTTACGACTAAGTTTAATTTGCAGACCTCTAGCAGAGGCATTGGACGATAGAAGAAAAATCCTTGGATCATATCCACATTGAGATTACCAAGATAGGCCAGCTGGTTCGCTTCTTCTACGCCTTCTGCAACAATGATTAATCCTAACTTATGTGCCAGCGAAATAATATGCTCAACAACGAAGCCTGAACGAATATCTTGGGGAATTTTTTTAACGAACGAATAATCGAGCTTGATAACATTAACCGGTAAATTTTGGATGTAAGCAAGAGATGAGTAACCGGTACCAAAATCATCAAGAGCAACATGGAAGCCAGCAGACTGCAGCTGCTGGCTTATGCCGATGGCGAGATCAAGGTCTTCTAGCATTGAGCTTTCTGTTAGTTCAAATTCTATATATTGCGGCTCGACATCAAACCGGTGGCAGCTGGCTAATAAATCGGTAACCAAGGATGGCTGATTGAAAAGAATAGAGGATAAATTAATGGATAGTCTAAAGCCCGTATTGTTTTTGTAGCAGCTAATTAGATCATTGGCTTCGGAGAGAATGGTTTCGATAATCGACTTCTCTAACTCCATCATGACCACGGGGTTGTGCTCGACAATGGGTAAAAATGTTCCTGGTAATAAAATTCCTTTGTCTGGATGATCCCAGCGAATAAGTGCTTCTAATCCCTGAATTTCTCCCGTGTTATAATTTATTTTTGGCTGATAATGAGCAATAAACTCTTGCTTATTGATGGCCTCTGTCACTTCAATAATAAGCGCTTCGTGGCGGCTGGCTTTCTCTAAAATAAGTAAGTTAAAGGAAGATAGTTTGTCTGATTTGGTATCTTTTGAGTGTTGAAGCGTCAGTTCTGCTCGTGTGGTAAGGGTCGAATTATCTAAGCTGAAATCGAGTTTCAAAGCCCCCGAGCGTAGAACAATAGCATCGTTTGCATGGGTGATTTTTTCTAACAATATATTAATACGACGTTCTAGTTCACTAAAGCGTTCGGCATAAGCAATAATCGCAAATTTACCGCCATATAAGCTATAAGTATTACTATTTTTCAAGGCACATTCTGTTAATAACCTGGCGACTTGCTGAATAAGTTGATCTGCAACTTGTAAGCCTTGGTCTTTATTAATTTTTTGTAGACCTGCGATATCGATTAGGACGAGAAATTGATTGTTTCTCTTTTTAATACGGCATTCTTCAATGAAGAGCATCATGGAAGAGCGGTTCTTTAAGCCTGTCAGAACGTCTTCAAGGGCTACTTTTTCTAGACTGCTTATGGCCGTGTTTAATTTACTCTGTAGTGCTCGGTTCCATGAGTACATAAATAGAATAATGATTGATGCGAGAATGGCCGCTATCAGTACATAGTTAATCCAGCTGCGATCTTGATGAAACTCATTGTAAATTGAGTTTGGATTAAAGTGTGCCTGGCCTCCGCTTGTTGAATTAAAGACATCGAGCATAGCGGCCCAGCGATCGGGGCTCGATGTACCAATAGGGACATCATTGATATCGATCAAATCAAACGTCGCTTGTGCTTCATATTGTTGGTGCTTAAGCGTATATGGCTGTGGATTTTTGGTCGGTAATGACAGGAGATAGTGAATGATTTCTTTGGGATGATTGAGTGCGTAGCTCCAGCCACGAATCACTGCACGACGGATGGCCGCTACTCGACTAGGGTTGTTATCTAATTCGCTCTGGCTGGTGGCGAGGTTATCTCCATAAAAGTTAATGCCATAATCTTGTGGTCTAAAATAGTCTACTTCATAGCCCATTTCTTGCAGGAGAAAGGGCTCGTTACTGATATAGCCATACATAGCAAATACCGCGCCATTCGCTAAGCGAGTAACATCGCCATCATAGTTCGCTCTGAGGTAGTCTTTGGACGTGAGATTGTTTTTGAGTAACATTGCAGGAATTTGACCCGCGATTTCACCGTTGGCCAACATCAATGATTTACCTCGTAAGTCTTGAATCGACTCAACTTGATTGGACCTTAAGGTCATTAGCATTTCGGGGGCATGTTGAAAAATGGACGCGACGATAATAATTGGAGAGCCAAGAGCTAACGATCCTAGAGCTTCACTTCCTAAAACAGCATATTGGCTGGAGCCATTAATGAGTTGGTGGAGATGGTTGGTATTTGGCCCACCTTCGATGAGACGAACGGTTAAGTCTTCATCTTGAAAGTAGCCTTGTTGTTGCGCAGCGTAATAGCCCGCAAATTGATACTTGTGGTACCACTTCAAATGGATCGAAATGTCTTCTGACATCACCCAAGGAGAGCCAAGAATTAAAAGTAATAACTGGCAAAGCCGTTTTAGTTGGATCACTGAGTAGCCAATATATTAAATAGATAGATATTAAATATAGCACAAGCCTAGAAACTTGAAGGATGAGTGTAAGAGGGCTATCAGCAACCCAATCGATAGAAGGGTGTTAATAAATAAGTATGAGTCATGTTGAGTGGAACAAAATAAACTCTAGAACGTCACACTAGCATTCCAAATCTATGCTTAAAAAGTATTTAGCAAAAGCAATGCATCTATCTCTACGTGTACTCAACTCTAAACTGGTAATATTGCAGCTTATTAACCTTTATTGCGATATAACTTAAATATCAACTACAGGACTCATATGTTGTTACAGAAAATACCACCATTCCTTCGTATCTTGGTGGCGATGGGCTTAGGCTTGGGTATTGGTGCTTATACTTCTACTGTCTTTATCGGAGTTGATGCGATTGCGAATGCGTTTGTGATGTTGTTACAAATGACCGCTCTTCCCTATATCTCTTTATCCCTCGTTGTAGGAATAGGTGGGTTGTCATCGGCGGGACTAGGCCGAACGTTTAAGAAGAGCCTTCTGATCATTTTTCTATTAATGGCAGCGGTGCTCTTTTTTATATTCTTGGCGCCGATTGCTTTCCCAGATTGGACGACCGCGGAGTTTTATAGTGCAGAGACGATCAGGGGAACGTCTGAATTTAATCTGGTGAATTTATTTATTCCCGCTAACCCCTTTCACTCATTTGCGAATGGGTTGATTCCATCGGTGGTGACTTTTAGTATTTTTATGGGGGCTGGGCTCATGAACGTACATCGTAAGAAGCATGCATTGTTACTGCTTGGCAATCTTCAAACCGCTGTTGCAAACATGAGTGTGATGGTGATGCGCTTTGCGCCATTAGGTATTTTTTGTATTGGCTTGCGCGCTGCGGCGACGGTAGATCCTTCTGACCTGGATGGTTTACTGGTTTATGTTGTGACGTCAGCGGTTTTGGTCTTTTTGTTGACCTTTATCGTGCTGCCAACGGTCGTCGCGATTATCACGCCTTTTGGCTATCGACAAATCATGGCGGCCTCGCGCGAAGCGATGGTGACCGCTTTTGCTACAGGCAGTTTTTTTATTGTGATACCAATCATAGTAGAAAAAACCAAAGCCCTGATTGCTAAGTTAGAATCAACTAATCGAGAAGTTGATAAAGTACCTGGGATTATCGTGCCCATTACGTTCAGTCTTCCGGTCGGTGGAAAATTATTAGCACTGCTTTTTACCTTGTTTGCCGCATGGTTTTCTGGCGCGCATATTTCGCTGAGTGATTATGTGACTCTTATTGGCGCCGGAGTGCCTCAGTTATTTGGTACGAGTATTATTGCGGTGCCCAATTTATTGGAGTTGTTTAATGTCTCTGGCTCGATGTTTGATTTCTTTTTAGTGGCTGAAAATTTAATAGTAGGGCGTTTTTCGGCACTCTTGTCGGTGATTTTTTCAGTCTGTCTACCACTGCTTATAGCGACGAGTATGATTAAACGGTTCACGTTTAAGTGGAAGCAATTTAGCCGGAATCTTTTAATTATTCCGTTGGTCTGCATTTCGGCCCTAATTTCATTGAAATATACCTTTCAGGCCATTAGTTATCAGTATGAAGGTTATAGCAAATTCATAAATCGAGATTTTCTACTCAATGATATACCGACCACGTATTTAGCTGAGCCAAATGCTTCTAGTGCGGTGGCGCAGCCGTTTAGCGAAGTACTGGATCGGATTAAGCAGAGAGGCTTTTTGAGGGTTGGGTACTTTAGAGATGATTTACCGTATTCTTTTAATAATAGTAAAGGTAAGTTGGTTGGGTTTGATATTGAAATCATGAATCAGCTGGCCGGTGATCTGGGGGTTGGCATTCAATTTGTAAGGATTTTCCGTAAGCAAGCGGCGACACTTTTGTCATCTGGCTATCTTGATATGACTACGGGTATACCGGTGATACCCGACAACATGAAAGAGTTTTCATTATCACTGCCATATAGTACTCAGCATATCGCTTTTGTGGTTAAGGATGATCGAAGAGCGGAGTTTGTTGAATGGAAAAAAATCGTTAGTCGTAAAGATTTGATTATCGGTATTCCTGAAAAGTTCTTTTATGAGAAGGCCATTACCGATAATTTCACTAATGGCAAAGCTTGGAAAATATCAACTCCTAGGCTCTTTTTTAAGGAGGAGTATAAGCATATCGATGCGATGTTATTTGGTGCTCCTACAGCCTCTGCCTGGACGTTATTGAATCCTAGTTATACTGTGGTAGCACCTCAGCCTTTAATTCCTGGATTGTCGATGGCATTTCCTATTAACAAGGATGATCTGTCTTTCGAATTGTTTATGAGAAATTGGATTAAGATGAAACAGAAGGATAAAACAATTAAGAAGCTATTTAGGTATTGGATTGAGGGTAAGAAACCAGCCTAGTATTATAGTTGTTAGCTTTTAGGCTTGGCTTATTGTTATCTAGGCTCATAGTCAAAAAAAGGCCCCGTGCAATGTTCTATAAGGAACATGGCGCGGGGCCTTTTTTATATCTGACTAAAACGAGGGCAATTACTTGCTTTCGTTTTGGCCGAACAAGCTACCAGATACTGGCGTTTCTACTGGCGTTTCTACTGGCGCAGTCGGTGCTGGAGCAGATGCCTGAGGTGCAGCAGCTGGCTTAGTAGCGGCTGCAGGTGTAGCAGGAGCTGGAGTAGCAACAGGTGCTTTCTTAGCAACTACTTTTTTAGCAGGCTTAGCAGCAACTTTCTTAGCCGTCGTTTTCTTTTCTGCTACTTTCTTAGCTGGCTTAACAGCCGCTTTCTTAGCCGCTACTTTTTTAGCAGGCTTGGCAGCTGTTTTCTTAGCGGCTACCTTCTTAGCAGGCTTAGCAGTTACTTTTTTTGCTGTTGCTGGTTTTTTAGCAGCCGTTTTTGCTTTAGCAGCGGCTTTCTTAGCGGCAGCAGCTTCTTTCTTTTTAGCAGCAGTGGCGGCTTTCTTAGCTTTAGCAGCGGCTTTTTTCGCTTTGGCAGCTTCTTTTTGCTTAGCAGCGGTTGCGGCTTTCTTAGCTTTAGCAGCTTCTTTCTTAGCTTTAATTGCAGCTTTCTTTTTAGCGGCAGTCGCGGCTTTCTTTTCAGCAGCTGCTTGCTTCTTTTCAGCAGCAGCGGTTGCTTTCTGTTGTTCTTTTTCAACAGCAGCAGCGGCTTTAGCAATCTTAGCAGCGGCATCAGCATCAGCTTTAGCCGTAGTCGCTTCTAGCTTAGCGCTTGTGAAAGCTTCTTTGGCAGCGGTAACCGCTTGCTTAGCCGCTTCAACTTTTGCTTTGGCGGCTTCAAGTGCTTTAACAGTAGCAGCAGATTTTTTTGCTTTTACTTTATCAGCGGCTTTTTTCTTGGCAGCATTTGCTTTGGTTAATGCGGCAACAGCTTTAGATTGTGCTGCTTTCGCTTTAGATTGTGCTTTTGCTGCATCAGAACTCATCTTCTGGCGCGCTTTTCCTAGTTTAACTTCTAGTGCTGCGATTTCCTTTTGCAACAATTCAACTGGATTCAGTACAACTTTAGGAGCTGCGACTTTTTTAGCAGCTACTTTTTTTGCAGGAGCTTTTTTAGCAACAGATTTCTTAGCTGTAACTTTTTTAGCAGGAGCTTTCTTAGCTGTGGTTTTGCGAGCGACCATGGGATTTCCTCGAGGACTGATATAATAGACAGCGTAATTATACTTAGAAGCACATTACTATCCATTAATTTTAGATAAGAAATAGAATTTAAATAACTTATTTTCAATAAAATTATTTTATTTCATCTGTTTTGAATGAATTTGATCTTCAATCCACTGCAACATGGGTTGCCATTCGAGTATGTCTTTATCATTACGGCGTGGTAAATCGGATAGTCCTAGACCTTCTTCCGACGCACGAACGTAATGTTGTGTATCTCGCAATGACGTTATAAAAGGAATATTCAAACTATTTAGAAAGCGTTCAAGCTTTTGGTAAATGAGTGTGTTTTTTTTGACTCGGTTAGCAACCACTGCAATGGCTTTTGCATTTGATTGATACGCGCGGCTTAATAAAACATCTCGAATGAAGCGAGTCGCAGCTCGAATATCAATCGCAGAAGGAATAACGGGGATAACAATAAAGTCAGAAGCTTGAATCATATCGGATAACGAGTGGCCTGATAATCCTGCAGGAGTATCTAATACTATGCGAGAGGTTGAGGGGGGAACTCGTAAGCTATAGCTGCGTGTGGAATTAGGTGTTTGGTGTTTGAATGCTGCAATGCCATGAATTTTAGCCCGTTTTGGATCACGTGCAGTTAACCAATCCATGCTGGAGCCTTGTGGATCATAATCGACAATGGCTGTTGGCTCACCTTGAGTTGCAAAATAACTTGCAAGGTTTGTTACCATGGTTGTTTTACCACAGCCGCCTTTCGCATTAGCAACCAGTACACGAACAGGTTGTATATGGTTGAGAATTCTAGCAGTCGGTTGATCGAATTTTGTTTCTTGCTGGCTCACTATGACTTCATCCATAATAGAACGGGTAAATACCTGTGTCTTATTATTACTAAGCATAGGCTATAATAAGCAGTGTTTGAATGTTTGATAAAGGAATCAGGGATGAAGCGACCTATATTTATAATGATCGTACTATTAGTGATGGCTTTTGCTGGGCCAATGTTTATAAAAAAACCGGACGGTACTCCCTTCATTGAATCTCCGCTCGATTATTTTACCTCAAGTTCTAAGGATGCTTCCTCATCACCATTGGGTGGCTCTTCAATGCAGTCATTTTATAAATGGCAAGATGAAAACGGCAGTTGGCATTATTCAGACCAGCCGCAGGCAGGACAGAATATTGAAACTGTGACGGTTGATACTAACGTTAATTTGATTCAAGGGCTGAAGGTCGAAAAGAAGAAGGAATACGCCGTTGCTAAAACTAATAAACCCGCTGCAGAAATGCCTTCAGTTCCATTGCCGATGACAGTCCCTTTGGATAAGGTGACTCAGATGTTAGATGATGCGAATAACATTCAACAGCTTATGGATGATCGTACCGATCAAATTGAACGTGCGACCCGAGGTCGTTAGTCCAATTATTAACTAAGTATTGATAGAGTTTTAACAGGATGAGCCGATTATTTTAAATAAAATATTCGGCCATTGGATCCGCTAGCCAGATAGCCTTGTTTGGCAAACGCGACGGCTTCGATCATGACGCTGCTGCTAATCCATTCGTTTTTAGGGATTGCTTGCCAAGTATCTTTTAATTGAGCGGTGTTCACATCCCATAATTGAATTTTACCTGCGCTTGACCCCGTTAATAGTTGCTGGCCACTTTTATCAAATCGTACGGCATTATAAAAACCACTTTTATTAGGAAACTCGCTGATCAATTTTCCGGATTGGGTATTCCAAAGCTTTCCTGTTTCTCCTAATGCTGAAGTGAACACAGTTTTTCCGTCGGGCGAGATTTCGGCGCTGCGAACTTGATTACTGTGTTCTAGGCGTTGAATCTCTTTGCCGCTCTGCAGATTCCAAATTCGAACACTGGAGTCGTCACTGGCACTTGCCGCAAAAAGCCCTTGGTGATCGATGCTGACATCATAAACACTACCATCGTGGCGTAATGTTCTTTTTATTCCACCATTTTTTATATCAAATAAAGTCGCGGTATAGTCCGACATGGCCAACAAAGCATACTGGCCATTATTACTTAGACTAATGTCGTGAATATCACCAGGAGCATTCCATAGCCAAATCGCTTCGCCCGTTCTGCTGTTCCATAAGGCGATGGTTCGATTATCAGTAGTTGCGACGAAGTTTCCTTCTGGCGAGAAATCACAGCTCACGATGCTGCTATTCTTTCCTTCTTGGTGATTCCAATTATAAAGACGATCAAAAGGCTGTAAGCGCCATAGGCTTCCACCATGATGAATTGAGCCGGCAAAAGCAAAGCTGCCATTATGGTTGATGCAGAGAGAGTGCACACCTTGAGTGGCTAGTTCATCAAAGCGTTCGGGTTGCTTACCGGTATCGCAAGCACTCAGTAAGAGGGTGCTGCAAAAAATGGAGGAGAGTAATAATGGTACTGACTTCATAGCCATCCCTGTTAAACAGTAGAGTATGAAATCAGTTTAGTTCAAATTTGGCGACAGGCTAAGGTTCTGTTATTAACCTGCGACTAGTTCACCGTGTACGTTATGAAGCTTTTCGATAAGTTGGTCTTCAAGCTCAAAGCGCTCGCTGAGCATTTCACCTAAGTCAGACAGGTCTTTCTGCAGGTCGGTAATTTTTTCTAAGCAGTGCTCTGCGGTATCGTACTTGTCATTAAAGTCGACGCATTGCTGAGTCATTTCTTCTAAAACGGGGTAAGCTCGGTTAGCAAGTTCAGTGCCTCCATCGTCGTAGTGCTTGGCTTCTTCTAACAGTTGTTGATAAATTTCGAAGTGGCCTGCCGAGCAATAATCCATCAGTATCTGGCAAAATGCCTGAATCTTAATAGATACCGGTGTCTCGCGTGGCGAGAAAGGCTTTAAAGTATTAATACCACAGAAAAGTACGATCACATCTTGGCGCTCATTGAGCCAGCCGTCGATTAGTTTGTGTACTCCGCCCCAACGCTCTTGTGATGTTTTGCAAGTTTCTAACATACCCCAATTCCTTTCTTTCTTTATTCTGATTACCCCAATATAGTCAGGCTCGACACCTAGTTGCAAGCAAGTTTTATGATTATTTTTGCTTGCAAACTGATGTATCTATGCTTTGTGGGGGTGCAGGCGTATTAACAGAGAAATTCCGTTATTTACGAGCCTTCCAAGCGATCAATAATCCATAAGCTGAGGCGATGGCAAAACCGATAAAGAAGACCATTAACCAACCCGGCATAGATAATCCTACAAAACTCCATGACACCTCCGCACAGTTACCATTACCCCGTAATAAAACAGTGATGACTTCCATAATTGGAAAGGCATCAAGCATGTACTCAAGACTTGGGCCACAAGAAGGCACTTGGTCGGCAGGTAGGTTTTGTAACCAGTTGTGATGGTGTGCGAGATAAATACCAAAAAAGGACGATAGCAGGGTCCAGCCTGAAGCCACGAGCAAGCCTATGGGGCGCTCTGTCATAAAGAATCCGGCCAAGCAGCCAAGTGCAACCATTAAGGTCGCGACGCGTTGCATAATACACAGTGGGCAGGGTTCCATATCCAGTGCGAATTGAAAATAGTAGGCGCTGGCTAGTAATGAAATACAGGTTATAAAACCTGTCATGCTGAGGAGTTTTAGATTGATTCGCATTCTTTTACCTTTCTTCTTCCTGATTGTTAATACTGTTCTATTCTATAAGTATCTATAGTGAATCTATTCAGACTTAGGAGTATTGATAATGTTCAAGTTTCTTCTGCCTTTCGCAGGATTAATTCTATTTTCCTGTGCCTCTTTCAGTAACGAGGCCGAGCCGGTTGCTCAGACTAAGTATATCCATTTAACACCTGCTTTTGTTGTAAATTATGGCAATGTCGGTCGAATGAAGTATTTAAGAACTGAGATCGCGTTAAAAGTTGTTGGGGATGAAGCGGCTTCTGCAGTGACGAATCATCGGCCTTTTATTCGCCATAACCTGGTGTTTTTATTAACGTCGCAAGATAACGAGGTAGTCAATTCGACTACGGGGCGTGAAACGTTACGAAAACTCGCTTTGGAAGAGGTTCAGTCTTTAATGATCGAGCTTGAAGGTTCGCCCTATGTTGAGGATTTGTTTTTTGAAAATTTTGTTGTGCAAAACTAACTGAGCCGTGGTGTAGGGAATGCGTGCGAGAGGTTTTTCTACTGGGTCTTAAACGAGTATTAGTGTAGAAACAAAAAAGGCTATCACTTTACTGATAGCCTTTTTTATTGAGCATAAGAAATTTATCGCGTCAGGTACTGTTTTAAGAAACTGGCGAAATCAATTTGATCGCCTGCTTCAATTTCGGCCTGCTGCATTAAGCTCTGTTGTGCTTGCTGCTGCATTTCTTTATTGAGTTCATCACTCAGAGGCTGCTTAAATTCGGCCGCTCGTTCTTGTGCTAATTTTAAGGTTAGCTGAGCAAACTCTAAATCTTCGACTTTCATTTTTTCTAAATATTGAGCAGAAGGTGTTAAAGCAGCATCATCAATTTTTGCTTGCTGTTGGGCCAGTGCATTTGTGTATTGGTTATTGCCAGCGGCTTCATCCATGGCTGCTGCCAGTGGTGCTAAGTCGGTTAGTAGTTCTTTGCCCCATTGGCGCAATCCAATTGTATTCCCCTGTTTATTCAGCAGTAATTCTGGGTCGCGACCACGCATAACAGCGTCGTGTTGGTTGGCTTTAATCGCTTTGAATTCTTCATTATCAATTCTAGGACTATCGATAAATAAGCAATGCGTTAAAAATAAATCTAAGAAGTGAATATGAGGTTCATCCATGCCGAGTGTTAGGAATGGATTAATATCAGTACAGCGTACTTCGATGTATTCAACGCCGTGATTGGCTAAAGCTTGTAATGGTTTTTCATCACCATTGCCAATTCGCTTAGGACGAATGTCGCTGTAATACTCGTTTTCAATTTGTAGCAAGCTGGTATTCAGTTGCTTGTATTGGCCATTATCATCTTGCATGCCAATGTCTTCATAAGCATCAACGGGCTGTGTAATCGCTTGTGATAATGTCTCAACGTAATTTTCAATCGTGTTGTAACAAACGATTAGCTCAGCTTGTGCGTTATTCTGATAACCCAAATCACTCATGCGTAAAGACGTGGCATAAGGTAGATAAAGCGTATGCTCTTTGAAGGTTTCTAGGTCGTGCTGTTCGCCTTCTAAGAAAGAACCGCAAATCGCTGGTGAAGCACCAAACAAATAATGTAATAACCAAGAATTACGGCGGAAGTTACGAATTAGGCCGAAGTATTTTGTCGAGATAAAATCTTTTAGCTGCTCGCTATCAGCTTCAGCATCATGCTCTTCAGCATACATAGTGGGCCACAAGGCATCTGGCATAGAAAAGTTGTAATGAATCCCCGCAATTGCTTGCATAGTACGACCATAGCGATGCCATAAACCATGGCGGTAAGCATGCTTTAGTTGGCCAATATTGGAATAGCCATACTGTGCAATGGGGATGCTCATTTCGCCATCAATGATACACGGCATAGAAGCAGGCCAGATCAATTCATCACCAATATTTTGATACGTGTATTGATGCAAGTTGTGCATAAAGCCAAGAGTATCTTTGGCGTTATCAAAAACAGGTGTAATAAACTCAAGCAATGATTCTGAGTAATCGGTGGTGATACTTGGATGTGTTAAAGCAGAACCCAGCGCTTGAGGGTGTAGAACCTGACTCAGGTGACCATTAGGCTCGCAGCGTAACCCTTCTTTTTCAATGCCGCGTTGAATTCGACCCAATAACGATAATTTATTGTGAGTACGAAGTGACGATAATAGATTGCTATACGTTGGATTAGCCAAGGAGAGCCTCAATGTTTGAGCCGTAAAATTAATTGCATGATTGCCAGCATTATAGGGCAATGCTGCGAGTGAGGTAAGTACGCTATATGGTAATCACTGTGCCATGGATAAGATAATCCATAGCACAGTGATTAAACACAAGGTATTAACTTACTTTTTACCCTTTTTAAACGCCGCGGCTAAAGCATCTGCCATCGCGCCGCCACTGTTACCATTACTATTACCGCCATTAGATCCACCACGGTTAGAGTTGTTAGAAGAGCCCGGGCCAAAGCTGGTTTTGGTCGTTTGGTTACGACTGCGATTTGGACGTTCTCCCGAGACCTTTTGCTCCGCTTGTTCATTCGCATCGTCTGACATGCGCATTGAAAGTGCAATACGCTTACGTGCGGCGTCTACTTCCATCACTTTTACTTTAACGATATCGCCAGCCTTTACCACTTCACGTGGGTCTTTAATGAAGGTATCTGACATGGCGGAAATGTGTACCAAACCATCTTGGTGAACACCGACATCAACGAAAGCACCAAAGTTGGTCACGTTGGTGATGACGCCTTCTAACACCATATTTAAACGCAGGTCTTTGATTTCTTCTACGCCATCCATAAAGGTCGCGAATTTGAATTCAGGGCGTGGATCGCGGCCGGGTTTTTCTAGTTCTGTCAGAATATCTTTGATGGTGATTTCACCCACAGATTCGGTCGCATATTGAGCTGCGTTAACGGCTTTTAAGAAAGAGCCATCACCAATCAAGCTCTTAATATCACGAGCGGATTGCTTAGCGATTTCTTTTACTACGCCATAGGCTTCTGGGTGAACTGAGCTGGCATCTAATGGGTTTTCAGCATTATGAATGCGTAAAAAACCTGCTGCTTGTTCGAAAGTTTTTTCACCTAAGCGAGGTACTTTCTTTAATTCTTTACGCGATGCAAACGCGCCGTTTTCATTACGATAGTTAACAATGTTATTGGCAATGGTGGTATTCAAACCGGATACACGGGTAAGCAGTGGTACGGAAGCCATGTTCAAATCCACACCGACTGAGTTTACACAGTCTTCAACCGTGGCATCCAAAGCGCGCGCTAGTTGGGTTTGGTTTACGTCGTGCTGATACTGGCCTACACCAATCGATTTAGGTTCGATCTTCACTAGTTCGGCCAATGGGTCTTGCAGGCGACGGGCAATGGAAACCGCCCCACGAATGGTTACGTCTAAATTTGGGAATTCTTTTGCTGCGAGTTCAGACGCTGAGTAAATCGAAGCACCGGCTTCGTTCACCATAATCTTCTGCACTTTCTTTAAAGCAGGATTGGCTTTGATCATATCGCCAACAAATTTATCGGTTTCTCGGCTGCCGGTACCATTACCAATCGAAATCAATTCAACGTTATGTTTTAAGATTAACGCGGTAATGATTTTGGCAGAATCGGCTAAACGATTTTGTGGCGGAGTTGGGTAAATTGTATCGTGATCAATTACTTTGCCGGTAGCATCCACAACCGCGACTTTTACCCCAGTACGCAAACCTGGGTCTAAACCGATGGTGGCTTTTGCGCCAGCAGGTGCGGCTAAAATGAGGTCTTTTAAGTTCTGACCAAATACTTTGATCGCTTCTTCTTCTGAAGCTTCGCGCAAGTTGGTCATTAACTCAGTTTCTAGGTGCGTTAATAACTTGATGCGCCATGTCCAACGTACTACTTCGTGCAACCATCGATCCGCAGGGCGACCTTCGTTCTTAAGGTTAAAGTGATCGGCGATCATGGCTTCGCAAGGAGAAGGCGTTAGCTTGTCAGACGGATCTCCGGTAACAATACTAAAGCTTAAAACACCTTCGTTACGGCCACGTAAAATGGCCAACGCACGGTGGCTGGGTACGCTTTTAAGGGGTTCGTCGTGCTCAAAATAGTCGCTGAATTTAGCGCCTTCTTGTTCTTTGCCCGGCACCAAACGAACAGACAACATACCTTCTTGTTTAAGAAAATTACGCACCTTGTTGATTAGGTTGGCGTCTTCGGCAAAGCGTTCCATTAAGATGTATTTCGCGCCATCTAATGCGGCTTTGGTATCAGTGATACCGTTTTCTTTACCCGTAGCTGAGTCGATGAAAGCAGCGGCGGTTGTTTCTGGAGTTTGGCCAGGATCTGCTAATAGCGAGTTGGCTAATGACTCAAGACCGGCTTCGATGGCGATGGCACCTTTGGTGCGACGCTTTTGCTTATAAGGTAAATACAAATCTTCTAAGCGAGTTTTGGTATCGGCATTTAGAATGTCGCGTTTCAGAACGTCGGTTAATTTACCTTGTTCTTCAATATTTTTTAAAATGCTACCGCGGCGATCTTCCATCTCACGCAAATAACGCAGGCGCTCTTCTAAATTACGCAGTTGAGTATCATCAAGTGCGCCAGTGACTTCTTTACGGTAGCGCGAAATAAAGGGCACGGTAGCGCCTTCATCTAATAAGGTAACGGACGCTTGTACTTGCTGCGGACGAATATTCAGTTCGGTGGCGATACGGGTGAAAATAGAATCCATAATGTTTCTCGTTTTTAATCTTGTCTATTTTTACAAACACAGGTTATGACGATTAATGACCGCTATAGGGGGTGCATTAATCGATCTAAACTGTTGAAAATTAAATAAATATTTGAGCCTGAGTATACTGACCCTAAAGGGGTTATTCGAGGATAAAAGGGAATTTATTCTGGTCATTGGGATGAGAGTTGGCAGTGTCCTACTGAGGAAGGCTGAACTTAGAGCTGACATTAATGTAAATGAGTCAACTTGGCGCAAATGGTTGTCTTATTACCTCAGTATTCTCTTTAACTGTACTAATGTTAAATCAACGAGGAAGTAATTAGTCCAATTATTTCGATTATGGTTATTTGAAGGTATTAGTGAATGAATTTAACTTTCAGCTCTGAAGACATTCCCGCGCACTTTAAACGCAAACGAATTTTGATGGTCACGAATACGCCATCCTTACGAGCACTCCACGCTTCTTTTTTACGCAGCCAAGGGTTTGAATACGTTTTTGAAGCAGGGAACGGCATTCATGCTATTGATATGCTACGAGTACAACCGATTGATTTAATTATTGCCGACTGGCAGTTAGATGAATTATCAGGCTTAGATCTAATTCAGACCTTGCGTGGCAGTGTTGCGCTGGCAGATATCCCCATTATTATGTTAACCACCAAAAGAGATTTACCGCAGGTTCAGGATACGATTAAAGAGAAGCAGACGGATTACTTGATTAAACCCTTTAAAACCGCACAGTTGGGTATGAAGATCGTTATGACGTTGGCCACTACTGAGTATTTTGCCCCGAAATCTGTGACAGAAGAATTACAGATACTGACGATGCAAGGTGATGTTCCTATATTGACCGAACAGGTTCGTTATAAAAAAATGGCGTAGTGCAGATTAGGCTATGTCTAACTCATTCGTTCAATACAACCTAGTGAGGTTGTATTGAACGAAACTTTAGCATCTATTTAAGAAGATGCTAAAGCCATTACTTAGTTTTAGGACCTGCCGCTAAGATAGCGTCAGATACGTCAAACTTAGTGAAGTTTTTAGTAAACTGGTTCGCTAATACTTCAGCGGCTTCAGCCCAATCTGCTTCGTTAGCCCAAGCTTTTGTTGGGTTAAGAACTTTAGAGTCTACACCATCAATGCTCTTAGGAACTTCCAGGCCAAATAATGGAAGAGTTTCCGTCTCAGCATCACGTAGTGCGCCAGTCTGAATTGCGCTGATAACAGCACGAGTAGTTGGAATTGAGAAACGCTCGCCGCCTTTACCGTTAGCGCCGCCAGTCCAACCTGTGTTTACAAGATAAACTTGAGAATCAAATTCAGTTACACGCTTCATCAACAACTCAGCGTATTCGCCTGCAGGGCGAGGGAAGAATGGGGCACCAAAACACGTCGAGAAAGTCGACTTAAGACCTGGGGTACCACCCATTTCAGTAGAACCTACTAGCGCTGTGTAACCACTTAGGAAGTGGTAAGCCGCTTGTTCTTTAGTAAGAACAGAAACTGGAGGAAGAACACCTGTCATATCGCACGTCAGGAAGATAACGGCTTTTGGCTCACCACCTTTGTTTTCTAGAACGCGCTTTTCAACGTGCTCAAGAGGGTATGCGCAACGACCGTTTTCAGTCAGGCTAGTATCGGCGTAATCAGCGACACGATGTTCATCGTCCATCATTACGTTTTCAACGATAGCGCCGAAACGGATCGCATCCCAAATGATTGGCTCATTCTTTTGCGAAAGATCGATGGTTTTTGCGTAGCAACCACCTTCGATATTGAATACTGTTCCTTTGCCCCAGCCATGTTCGTCATCACCAATCAGGTAACGCTCAGGATCTGCAGACAAGGTAGTTTTACCGGTACCAGACAAGCCGAAGAACAAGCAAGTATCGCCATCTTCACCAACGTTTGCAGAGCAATGCATTGGTAGTACGTCTTTTTCTGGAAGTAGGAAGTTCTGTACAGAGAACATCGCTTTCTTCATTTCGCCTGCGTAACGCATACCAGCAAGTAGCACTTTACGCTGTGCGAAGTTGATGATGACACAACCATCAGAGTTCGTTCCGTCACGCTCTGGAACACATTCAAAGTTAGCGCAGTTCAGAATAGTCCATTCTTCTTTGTCAGCTTGGTTGAATGTTTCAGGGCGGATAAATAGGTTACGACCGAACAGGTTTTGCCACGCTGTTTCAGTTTGGCACTTAACTGGCAAGTAATGAGCCGCATCAGAACCTACGTGTAGGTTAGAAATGAAACCGCCAGTTTTACCGAAATATTCTTCAACACGATCCCAAAGGGCATCGAATTTTGTTGCGTCGAAAGGACGGTTAACATTGCCCCAATCGATTGCGTCTTTAGTGCTTGGTTCTTCAACAATGAAGCGATCCATTGGAGAGCGGCCAGTACGGACACCGGTAGTTACAACAAAAGCGCCGTTATCTTGTAAGCGGCCTTCGCCACGTTCAAGTGCTTTTTCAACCAATAATGGTGTAGATAAATCAGTATAAAATGTGGTCATAATAATCGTGCCCGAGGGGTCTCGTTATGTCAGTATCGCTTTTGGCCATACACAAATGAATCGTCTTTACCGTCCAGATGGTGATTGGACGAACCCGTAATTTGAGGCTGCGGATTATGCCAGATTTTTTAACTTAACAAAACCGAGATAGGGTATATGGCGGGTATAACTAAGAATGATAGTCGGCGGTATATGACTAGTTTTGCGTGTTTCCTGTAGTTTTTTTTCAATACTGGCAAAAATAGTGGGTTATTTACCAGTATTGGCTCTAATTGACTAAGAAAGCACGCTTTGATGAGTAGCGGTAAGGCCATTCAGGTGATTAATGTAGTTTTTTTTCAGGAAATAAATTAGCAATTTGTTCTTTAGTGAACGAGTAATGCTGCAAGCAAAACTGGCAATCGATAGAGACTTTGCCTTGTTCGGCGATAACATCCATGAGTTCGTCATAGCCAATTTGTGAAATGGCATTCCCTGTTCGCTCTTTTGAGCAAGTACAGGCAAAGCGTAAAGCCGTTTCGTCGTAAAGGCGTACTTGCTCTTCGTGATACAGGCGATAAAGCAACGACTGGTTGTCTAGGTTGAGTAATTCTTCTGCTTTTAATGTGCTGGCTAGGTGACTTAGTCGATCCCAGGCATCAGGGTCGTCTTGTTCACTGGCAGGCAGTTGCTGCAACATAAAGCCGCTTGCGATGGTGCCATCACACTCTAACCAGAAGCGTGAGCCCAGTTGTTCAGACTGTTTAAAATAGTATTCTAAGGCTTTGTTTAATTGGTTGCCTTCAAGTGGAACAACGCCCTGATAAGGCTTGCCAACCGCAGGCTCAAGAGTGATTACCAGTTGGCCACCGGCGAGCTCTACGTGTTCAATTTCTTTGCTTTCGTCATAACGAGCGATGGCGCGTATTTCACCGGTATCGGTGGTTTCAGCTTGAATCAGTGTTACATCACCAGGTAGGCGAGCTTGTAAGCATAAGCGGCCTTCGTACTTTAACGTCGCGCTCATTAACGCGCTGGCGGCCATTAATTTTCCTAACTCGACTTTCACCGCCTGCGGATAATCATGCTTTGATAGCACGGCGTTTAGGCATTTCTGTAGGCCAACAAGTTCTCCTCGGACGTCGGTTTGGTCAAAGGTAAAGCGTTGCATGCTATCAAGATTGCTCATAGGTTACTCATATTTCACTTTGGTGCTTAAATTGGTGGATCTGACGACGCTCTTTTTTGTTCGGGCGATGGTCAGGGGTAGCCGTTGCGTCTTTCATGACTCGGCGAAGTTCGGATGCGTCCATTCGTAATTTAATGCTATCGGCTGTTTCTTCGTAGAGTGCTTGGGCTTCTGGTGCGCCACGACGCTGCTCAGATAGCGCTTTAATGACGATTATTTTTTCGTCGAGCCCTTGGCGAATTGTAAGCTTGGCGTTGATATCAACAGTTTTGCTAACTTTGCATCGCTGCCCATCATAATGCACCTTGCCACCTTCGACAGCCGCTTTGGCAATGGCGCGAGTTTTATAAAAGCGCGCAGCCCAGAGCCATTTATCAAGGCGTATTTTCTTGTTGTCGCTGGTTTGCTGCTTGCTCATTATTATGTGTCGTCTTTATAAATAAGTTCATCAAAATGGTGGATGCCCAAGTGCTCGCTGTCTGTATTGGGCGCCTTTTTGCTATCTGGGTGAAAGATGGTCAAAAGGTGTTGGAATCCCCATTTTCTAGCGGAATTTAATACCGCTTGGCTGTCATCGATGAGTAATGTTGTTTCAAGATTAAACGGCTCATCGTGTTGTAAGTGTTGCCAAAATGCTTGGCTTTCTTTTGGTTCTTGATAGTCATGTGAGCTGATTATTCGATCAACCAGTTGATCGAGTCCTGTTTTTGACATTTTCAAATTCACGCTATCGCGATGAGCATTGGTAACGATGACGGCTCTTTTTCCTTGTTGCTTTAGCATTTCAAGGAAGTCTTTAACATGTGGGCGATATTGAATTTTTTCAACGATGTCGTGCTTTAATTCTGCAACGGGCATGTTTAGGCGCTCGCTCCAATAATCGAGACAATACCAATTTAGAGTGCCAGAGGTTTCGTCAGATGCCTGTTTTAATACTCGGTTGGCTTCTTCTCTTTCGATACCAAAAAGCTCAGCATATTTTTCTGGCATAAATTGCAGCCAAAAGTAATTATCAAAGTGCAGGTCGAGTAAGGTGCCATCCATATCGAGTAAGACGGTTTCTATTTTAGACCATTGCTCGGCCGTATACGCCTGATTATTATTCGACTGTTCTGCTGTGTTGTGTATGTGGCTGTCTGTCATAGTGTAGTCAGGTATACTGCGTGAATTAGGGTGAGTATTTATAAAAAAGAGTCTGCATATTATGTCTGAAAAACCAAAAATCTTACACCGGTCAATTGTATCTAAAAGTCGTTTATTTACCGTAGAGTCGGTAGATTTTAGGTTTAGTAATGGTGTTGAACGCACTTATGAACGTTTATTGCCCGGTGGGTCGGGTGCCGTAATGATGGTGGCTATGCTAGATGATGAGCATGTGGCTCTTATTCGAGAGTTTGGTGGCGGAATAGAAGAATATACTCTGACGCTGCCTAAAGGTGCTGTCGACTTAGGAGAAACCTTGGAAGAGGCGGCTAACCGAGAACTGCAAGAAGAAATTGGTTTTGCAGCAAGAAAAATAACCTTTCTAAAACATATGAGTTTATCTCCCAGCTATATGAAAAGTGGTATTGATATATTTCTTGCGGAAGATTTATATCCCTCTGTGCTAGAAGGGGATGAGCCTGAGCCACTCGAGTTGGTTAAGTGGCCGTTGGCAAATTTGCATGAGCTAGTGATGCGCGAGGATATGACGGAAGGTCGCGCTATTGCTGGCTTGTACTTGGCACGGGATTATTTGGCAAGCAGAGCGGAGTAATCACGCTCTACTTGCTCTGCGTTATTGAGTTAATCTGAGCTGGTTAGAATGGTATCCAGTTCTTGGATTAAACGTTCAAGCTTGATGGGTTTGCTGATAAACCCATTCATGCCTGCTTTCATACAGCGCTCTTTATCTTCCATCATCGCATTAGCGGTTAAGGCTAAAATAGGCACTTGGTTTTTGGGAAAGCTAAGTTCGCGAATTTTTTCGGTTGCCGTGATGCCATCCATAACAGGCATGTTTATGTCCATTAGTACAAGATCGAATGTGCTATCTATTATTTCGTGTAAGGCAAGTTCGCCGTTTGGAACGGTTGTGGTTTCTATTCCTAGTTTACTTAATATTTTACTGGCAATTTTTGCATTAACTTCATTATCTTCGGCTAATAATACGTTAGCTTGGTAGTTTCGAATTAAACCGGTGCGCTTGGTATTGGCTTCTATTGCCCCTGGTTTTAGCGGGACATGAAGTGAAAAGGTACTGCCAACTCCGAGTTCACTGTCTACTTCAATGATGCCTTGCATGGCATTGGCCAAATATTGGCTAATGGTGAGTCCTAAGCCTGTGCCACCATATTTTCGGCTTGTGCTGCTATCGGCTTGTTGGAAGGCAGAAAAAATTTGTTCAATTTTTTTCTCAGCGATACCAATGCCACTATCTCTTACCTGAATCTTTAAATCGTATTGATGGTTGGCTAGACGCACACCTTGAACTCTGAGATCAATGCGGCCTTGGTGAGTAAATTTAAGTGCATTGCTAAATAAATTATTTAATATTTGACGAATTCTGTTCGGATCCCCCATCCAAAACTGGGGCAGGCCAGCATCGTAAAAATATAATATTTGTATACCTTTTACTTTTGCCGCATTAGCAAATATCTGATAAATATCATGGCATAACTGGTGTAAATCAAAATTGATTTGTTCTAACTCAAAATTCCCTGATTCAATTTTTGAAAGGTCCAGAATGTCGTTGATAATGTTTAAAAGTGAGTGTGAAGAGCTGTGAATAATATCGAGATATTGTTTTTTATCTTCATCACTGCTTTGGTCAAGTATGAGTTCGGTAGCACCCAGAATACCATTCATGGGCGTGCGAATTTCATGGCTCATATTGGCAAGAAATACACTTTTACTTTGGTTGGCACTTTCTGCGCTGCGCAGCGCTTCTCTAATTTGGGTATTGGCAAGCTTTAAGGCTTGGTTATTAGCGACAGATTCGGTGATGTCGAGACCGGTTAATAATATTTCTTCACTTTGATTTTCTCGATAGTCATTGTCATTTTCAATTTCATCACAGGGTACTGGGGTGATGCGCCAATCAATCGAGTACTCTTTGCCGCTGGTGGCGACCAAAGGAAATTCTACAGAAATAGTGTTATCAGCTTCGGGAGTAAGATTGCGTAAGTAATTATTCATTTTGTGGTGCGATCTTTTCGGGCTGAAGTGACTAATCGATTTGCCTATGATCGATGTTTCAGTGCAGCCAGCAAGCAGCATAAATTGACGGTTCGCTTCAATAATTTTTCCGTGCCGGTCGGTGATGATTAACAGCGTATGCATGGTATTTAAGTAAGCTTGCATGCGGTTGCGTTCACGGCGCAATTCAATCTCCATGAAGTGGCGTTTACTGATATCGTCTGCAGAGATGATAATAAAGGCTTGATTGTTTTCGACGATGGGTTTTGCTCGGACAGCCCAGCGACTTTCATCGTCTTGGAGGCCGAATGTTTCATCGTTGTTTTGCTCTTGTACTAATGTGCATTCAAAATCAATGAGGGTATTGCTGGTCAATGTTTGGCTTAGATACTGCTCTACTTTTTCTTGCTCACTTTTTTTAATCAAATGACGAATGTTAATTTTTTGACTATTCGGAAATATATTTAGGAAGTCATTATTGCATTCAATGATCCGGAAGTTGGTATCAAGCTTAAGATAGATACCAATGGATTGCTGACTTTTCTCAAGTAGCCCTTTTTTGATTTTAATATTAGCGCGTTGATTCTCCAACCATAAAAACAGAAGTGCGCAGGCGGCGAGAACAATGATTAAAAGAATTAGCATCTGGTTTTGGGTTGCCGCTAAATAATTTTTCTTTGCGGCTATTAGTGAGCTCGAAGCGAGTAGTAAGGTGCTGGAATTGACTTGATGCTTATAAAAAACCGTATTGTTAGGGTTGATAGGGCTTGGAATGAATCCATTTTTTTGCTGTATGGACTGTAAAATAAGTACTTTGCTTAAATTGTGGTCTTTGGGCTCAATACTGATTAGGTCGTATTGATTGCGAGTAATGCGATATAGATTAAAATTTCTTTTTTTTGCGAGAATTTGCTGCTGCTCTTGCGTTATTTTGTCGTCACTTTCAGCCAGCAATTGAACAACGTTCTGTAAAGCATCGTTGTTTTGTTGATAGTGTTGTTCTAAGCCTATATACCAAACGGCACTTCCGGTAATTAAAAAGGTGCACAGGGTCAAAAAGATAACTGCGTATTTTGGCTTGCCCATGAACTAACATTCCTTGGATGGGGACGGATTATACTTTTTAAGAGTGTCTTGTTCGATAATACAGCGTTCAAAGCATCGGTATAAAGCTATAGGTACAACGCTATAGGTATAAGTTATCGATGTACAAGTGTGCGGTCTATACGGCAGTAGCACGATTTTATTATAGTACGGTTAGTGCGACTGCGCAGCCCAAAAGCATGTGTGTGCTTAAACTATCAGGTGTCGCTAGAATAACCAAGGTAAAACGATGGCATGCAGTGCGGCAGTGAGGGTCATCGCCATGGCTGAATATGCAGCATATTCTTGGCCGAGTTCAAGGGCGCGGCTGGTCCCTACTGCGTGAGCGCAGATACCCAAGCTCATGCCGGTAACCTGTGGGCTGTCGAGCTTAAGCCAGTTTAATAGCGCAGGAATAATGGCGGCGCCGATGATGCCTGTCACCATAACAAAGGCGGCGGCTAAGGCTGGAAGGCCATTGGTTTGTTCTGTGATGGCAACCGCAACGGGGGTGGTTACCGATTTGCTGGCCATTGATAGCGTAATGCTGTCGATACCGATCCAGTAGTGCGTCAGTGCAACGGCAATGGTTACCGTGGTTGCGCTGCCCAGTATGATTGCCAGTAATAAGCGCAATAGTTGTTTGCGCATGTTATGAAAATGATAAAACAGGGGGATGGCTAAACCGACGACAACAGGCCCAAGGAAAAAGCTCAGTAGTTGGCCACCTTGGTTGTAGGTGCTGTAGGGCGTGCCGGTTAACCAAAGAATAGAAATAACAATAAAAAAGCCAGACATGACAGGGGGAAGCCAAGGACTATTATTGGATCGTTGATAAAGTTTTAGGCCTACTAGGTAAGCGCCTAAGGTGACCATGAGCCAGGTGCTGGGCAGTTCTAAAAGATCGGATAGCATTATTTGTTATTCCACCTCAAAACAAGTGCTGTTACAAGAACACCAGGAATTAAGCTGATTGTTAAAATAAGAAGGAGCTTTAGACCATGCTGTTCGATAATGTCTATCTGAGTTAATAAACCAGCACTGATTGGAATAATAAATAGGGGTAATAAGGGAGAAAGCGAGTTGGACGCTAATTCAATCGATTTGGGTATTTTGTTTCTTAAGATAATTATGATCAGCAAGAGAACCATGCCGATGATCGAACTAGGGACGGGGATGGCAATCCAAGATTGGATTGCCTCACCGAGAACAAGAAAAACTAAAAGAGCAAATAGTCCTGCTAGCATATTCTCATTCTTTATTTTGGTACGGAAGGAGAGACTTGAACTCTCACACCTTACGGCACTAGAACCTAAATCTAGCGTGTCTACCAATTCCACCACTTCCGCTTAGGCTGCGCATAGTATAGAGACTCCCTAGGCGTGTCCAGTACTTTATTAAATTAATTTCATTTTATGTGTTTTTTATTTCGACAGGCGATCAATTCTTTGGATATAGAAATGCTTATTGGGAGTGAAAGGCTACAGCTTTGATAACTACCGATTGCAGGCCTAGCAAGGGTTTGAGCTGAAATAGATCGACGATACCGGCTGCGATCATGTTTACATTTATGCTATGAGTAAGGTGTGCAAATGACGGCAAAGAACTTTTTTGGTTATCGTTCGATCGTGATGCCAGTAAAGGCTTTTCTTAATTGATGGCGTTGAGTGGCTATTGGCAATTGTAAGAGATAGCGACTCTTCTGTTGTCGTGTAATGCTTGTTGCTATGATAATGACCATCATAGGCTTGGCTTGCAGAGTTGAGGCTGGCTATCATTCAACAAGGATTTGAGCGTTTTATGGATACACCTTTAACTAAATACAGTGTGCTGGTGAATGTCGCGGCCTTCATTGTGATTGTTGCCGGATTAAAAGCCGCCACACAGTTGCTTGTTCCCTTTCTATTAGCCGTATTTATTGCCGTTTTGTGTGCGCCTATGATGATGTTTTTGAAAAGAAAGCATGTCCCCTCGATTATTTCCTTGTTATTGGTGGCGGTTCTATTTTTTGTTATTACCATCACGCTAGGTACGGTAATGGGAACAAGCTTGGCCGCTTTTTATCAAGACTTGCCAGAATATGAGCAAAAATTACAACAGCAGGGCGCGATCGTCGTTACCGCATTGAATGGCTTTGGTATAGAGGTTGATGAGGCGACGTTGACCAACTATATCGACCCAGGCGCAGCGATGAAAATGGTCGCTAAGGTATTCAGTGGTTTGGGTGGAGTACTGACGAATGCTTTTCTGATTTTGTTTACGGTGGTCTTTATTTTATTAGAAGCGTCTGATTTTCCAGAAAAACTAAAGCGAGCCTTAGGAGATAAGACCAGTGCCCTTGATCAATATAAGAGCTTTAGTGATTCGGTTCAGCGCTATTTATTAATCAAAACCTTGGTCAGTATTGGAACCGGAATCGTTGTTGGTATTACGCTGGCGTGGATGGGAGTGGATTACGCTATTTTATGGGCTGTGATTGCCTTTTTATTGAATTTTATTCCAAATATCGGTTCGATTATTGCGGCGGTTCCCCCGATGTTGATTGCCTTGATTCAGCTTGGGCCTATGAGTGCGATGCTGGTGGCAGGGCTGTATGTTGGGGTTAATGTACTCTTTGGAAATGTGATTGAGCCACGGTTTATGGGGCGTTCTTTAGGGCTGTCGACCTTGGTTGTCTTCGTCTCCTTGGTTTTCTGGGGTTGGATCTTTGGCCCTGTTGGGATGCTGCTTTCAATTCCTTTAACCATGGTGGTTAAAATTGCTTTAGAAAGTAGTGAAAAGAACCGCTGGGTTGCGATATTGCTGGGTCATTAGAACGGCAGCCTTTTCATGTTTAGCGTAAGGAAGGGTAAAACCCTTCCCCTTATTTATTTTCTCGCATTACACTCTTTACTAGAAGCATATAGAGGCAAGTGCGGTTTAGAGGCAGGAGTGCTGAAAAAGTGAGCGAAATGTATCAAATTTTATTAATCGATGATGATTATGAATTAGGCGAATTATTGCAGGAATACCTTGCAATGGAAGGCTACCAATTGGCTGTTTGCCATGATGGTGAGTCTGGTTTAGCTGCGGCGCTCACAGGCCAGTATGATCTGGTTTTGTTGGATGTCATGTTGCCTAAAATGAATGGTTTTGATGTGCTGAAACAGTTGCGTACCGAGTCCATGCTGCCTGTGATTATGCTGACGGCGCGTGGCGATAGTGTCGATCGTGTATTGGGTCTTGAACATGGTGCTGACGATTATATTCCGAAGCCCTATCATCACCATGAGCTGGTGGCTCGCATTAAAGCCTTGTTTCGGCGCATAGAAGCGGGTCAGCCCAAGGTTGCGAATGCATGGCTGCAAGTTGATGAGCTAAAGCTGCACAAAGCGACTCGAAGTGTGAGGTTGCATGACGAAGAGGTTGAATTAACTGGCGCTGAATTTGGTGTTTTATTGACCTTGCTAGAGAGCGCGGGTGAAGTCGTCGACAAAGAAGTTCTATCGCAGAGTGCATTAGGGCGACGTTTGAGCGCTTTTGACCGCAGCATTGATATGCACGTGAGTAACTTGCGTAAGAAGCTGGGCGAACGTAATGACGGCAAAGCGTATATTAAAACCGTACGCGGCCAAGGTTATATCTTGGTTCAAGATTAGTGTCGTGAGTCTAATTGACTTTAGATACCTAAAATATTTAGTTTAATTCAGGCACTGCTATGCGCTGGCGTAATTCGTTATTTATTAAAATCTTTCTATGGTTCTGGATTGTTGTCGTCATCAGTATGACTGTCGCGAGTGTTTCGTTTCAGTGGCTACAGGATGATTTTCATCGCCCACTTCATGTGCGAGAACAGATCTTATTGCAGCGCATTGCCGAAAATGTAAAACCTTTGACGATCAAAAAACGAGGGTTATGGTCCCGTTTGGAACCTGGTTGGAATATCGTTAAGTTTGAGGAGTCTCAAATTAATGATCTCCCGCATGATGTGGCTGAGTTTTATGAGCATGCTGTGGCCGAACAGCAATCGCTGTGGGGGCAAGAAGACGGCTATATGATGATGGGGCCATTAGTTCATCGTGACCAAATTTATATTGCAGTTAGTCGCTATCATTGGCGCCATTCTCTTGATGAAGGAGAGCGCTGGTTGATTCCTTTCTTAGTCGTGGTGATGGTGTCTTTCTTGTGCGGTTTATTGGCTTGGCACTTAACTAGCCCTATTCGCCGATTACAGCAAGCCGCGAAGAAGCTCAGCGCAGGAGATTTTGATATCTCTGATTTGAGATCTAATTTAAATCGTGGGGATGAGTTGGGTGATTTGTCGGTCGAATTTGTCGAAATGGCAGATTCGTTACAACGCTTATTGCAAAGTCATCGGCAGTTATTACGTGATGTTTCGCATGAATTACGTTCGCCGTTAACGCGCTTGCAGATTGCATTAGGCATTGCGCGCAAAAAAGATGTGGCTAATACACTTCAAGCAGAGCACGATCGTATCGAGCGCGCGTCAGGGCAAGTAGCGAACTTAGTCACGCAGATTCTTGATTTGGCCAAGCTACAGCAAGAGGGTGAGCTAACGACCGAGAAGTTAGACCTTGTTCGGTTATTTAAGATGTGGCTGCAAGATGCTGAGTTAGAGTTGGCGGCAAAGCAACTAACTGTCGATTGGCAATTAGATACTGATGAAGTTTTCTTTCCGATTGATGTGGTCTTGATGCAGCGGGCTTTTGATAACGTATTACGCAATGCGATTCGGTTTAGCCCTAAAGGTGGCGTATTAACCTTGAGTCTGCATCAAACAGAGCATCAATTGACCTTTAGTATCAGCGACCAAGGCCCTGGGGTGAGTGAAGATCAGTTAGAGGACATTTTCTCTCCATTTACCCAGGCAGATCAGTCAAGAAGCCATGCGAGTAGTGGTTATGGTGGCGGCTATGGGATTGGTTTGGCGATGGTTCAGCGTATTTTAAATATGCACCATGGTGAGGTTCGGGCTCGAAATATTTCGGGCTCTGGTTTGTGCGTGGAATGGTCGCTCCCTAACCGAATTAAAGCTTAATAAGTGATTTAACGACAAAGTAAAATAAGTAGCAAACGATGAGAGGTACTTGATTTCCCACCTGCTTTTTTGGTACTTTCGTACAATAAAAATAAATATCGATTGAATCTTCTGTGAGAAGTTTATGAAACATCCTATTACCCTTGCCGCAATATTAACGTTTGCCAGTCTTTCCAGCTGGGCGATCGACCCGTTTACCGTCGAACTTTATCAGACTAGTTGTAAAATTTGTCATGCAGAAGCCGTGGGCGGAGCGCCTAAGAGCTTTGATGCTTCTGCTTGGGCAGAGCGCTTATCAAAGGGCAAAGAAGTGCTGCTAGCGAATGCGATTGGTGGTTATAAAGGGATGCCTCCTCTGGGGATGTGCAGTGATTGCACTCAAGAAGACTTGGTTGATTTAATTAATTACATGTCTTCAGAAAAGGCGCAATAATTATGGATATTAAGAACCTTAAGCTATCTCGTCGACATGCATTAAAAACGGTTGGTGCCGGCATTATTGCAGGTGCTGCTGGCTCAACAGGGTGCAGTAGTACACCTGAAAAATCCAAAGGCCCGCAGCCCATTAATGGCATTATGCCTTGGTCTAACTGGTCGGGAAATCAAGTTAGTTATCCTACTGAGCGCGCGCGCCCACGTAACTTAGACGCTTTGGTTAAGTTGCTAAAAGAGACCGATGGAAAAATTCGTGCGGTCGGTGCAGGACATAGTTTTAGTGCATTGGTACCGACGGATGAAACGATGTTATCAATGGCGCGCTTTCGTGGCATTAGTCATATCAATCACGAGACTAAAGAAGTAACCGCAGGTGCGGGTACTCGCTTAGCGGCACTCGGCGATGAGCTTTGGGAAAATGATCTTGGCATGATCAATATGCCGGATATTAATACGCAGGGGTTAGCAGGTGCGATTGCAACGTCTACTCACGGTACGGGTCAACAGTTTGGTTCCCTTTCCAGTTTTGTTACGGGCCTGACATTAGTGACCGCGAGTGGCGAGGTGATGAAGTGCAGTGCCACGGAAAATAAAGATGTTTTTGATGCGGCGCGTTGCAATATCGGTTCGTTAGGTATTATTACTGATCTGACGTTAAAGGTTCGAGATACTTATTACCTTAAAGAACGATCTGAAATGCTGCCTATTGAAGAAGCCTTTGAGAAAATGGAAAAACTGCACCTAACAAAGAGTCGATTTGAGGCGTACGGGCTTCCTCATGCCAAGCACATGCTTCTCATTGAATTTGAGGAAGTCAGCAAAGAAGAATCTGACGCGAATCAGAGTGAGGCCGTATCGGGTGACGCTTACGAGACTTTCCGCACGCTAGCGGATGTGATTGATATGATGCCGTTTATGCGTGATATCGTGATGAACATCGCTCCGCGCACCGTGGGTATTGAAGAGCGTTATGGTCCTTGGAATAAAGTTTTCGGTAATGTGCGTGATATGCGTTTTAACGAAATGGAGTACACAGTACCGGCTGAAGATGGCTTGGCGTGTTTTCGCGAGGTCCTTAATACGATAAAAGAGAAAGACATTGATATTATTTTCCCGATTGAATATCGCTATGTCGATGAGGATGATATTTGGTTGAGCCAGTTTTATAAGCGCCCTGGGGCTGCTATCTCTGTCCACAACTTCCATGATAAGCCTTATATGACCTACTTTGCAGAGATGGAGGCTATCTTTGATCGTTATCAAGGGCGTCCACACTGGGGTAAAATTCATACTAAAACGGCCGAAGAGTTTGCCGCTCTGTATCCGCAATGGGAAGCTTTTAAAGCGGTGCGTCAGAGACTTGATCCTAACCGCCGCTTTATTAACAAGCATCTGGATAGAATATTCCCAGTATCGAGTTAATTACTGACGAGTAGCAAAAAACCATCAAAATATGATCGATTTTGCCAGCTTTGCTGGATTTATTGGTCAAATTTTGGTATTTATTGTCGCACTTTTATACAAGCCAAGCGTTTTGCTTGGTCTTGTTTTAGCCTCCATCGAAAATTACGGAAATTGGAAGAGCAAAATGTCTGAAGATATGAAGCAAGCTGCCCTCGATTATCATGAGTTTCCTAAGCCAGGTAAGATCAGTATTGAACTGTCTACACCAGCTCAAACTTCTCGTGATCTAGCCTTAGCCTATAGCCCAGGTGTTGCTGAGCCAGTTAAAGCTATCGCTGCAAACCCAGAAGATGCATACCGCTATACTGGTAAAGGTAACCTTGTTGCCGTTATTACCGATGGTTCTGCAATTTTAGGTCTTGGTAACCTAGGTCCATTGGCGTCTAAGCCTGTGATGGAAGGTAAGTCTCTATTATTCAAGCGTTTTGCGGGTGTTGACTCGATTGACGTTGAAGTTGAATCTGAAAGCCCACAAGCTTTCATCGATACTGTACGTCGCATTGCGAATACCTATGGCGGTATTAACCTAGAAGATATCAAAGCACCAGAGTGTTTTGAAATCGAACGTACTTTGATCGAACAGTGTTCTATTCCTGTTTTTCATGATGACCAGCACGGTACAGCGATTGTAACGGTTGCAGGTATGATCAACGCGTTGGAAATTCAAGGTAAGAAGATAGAAGATGCAACCATGACCGTTCTTGGTGCTGGTGCAGCTGCAATCTCTTGTTCTAAGCTTTTGATCCTTGCGGGCATGAAGCCAGAAAACATCTTTATGATTGACCGCAAGGGTGTTATTCACTCCGGCCGTGATGACTTGAACCAATACAAAGCCATGTTCGCTGTAGAAACTGACAAGCGTACTTTGGCAGATGCTATGGACGGTGCTGACATCTTCCTAGGTCTTTCTGGTCCTAACTTGCTTGCACCAGAATTGTTGAAAACAATGGCGCCAAACCCAATTGTTTTTGCATGTTCTAACCCAGATCCAGAAATCGCGCCTGCTCTTGCGCACGAAGTTCGTGATGACTTGATTATGTCGACTGGCCGTTCTGATTTCCCTAACCAGGTAAATAACGTACTTGGCTTCCCATTCATCTTCCGTGGTGCTTTAGACGTTCGTGCTACTGCGATTAACGAAGAGATGAAGTTGGCGGCTGCTTACGCAATTGCTGGTTTGGCGAAAGAGCCTGTTCCACAAGAAGTATTGACGGCTTATGGCGTTGATTCTTTAGAGCTAGGTCGTGAGTACATTATTCCTAAGCCAACAGACTCTCGTCTATTGGGTGCAGTATCTGCTGCTGTTGCTAAAGCAGCTGTTGATACGGGTGTTGCTCAGCTTCCATACCCAGCTAACTACCCATTGAACTCTGTTGACGATATCTAATCTTAGATAGTGTTTATGAGTTTAAGGTAGGCATAAAAAAACCGGCTTAGGCCGGTTTTTTTATGCCTGTAATTTGAGGTGGAGAATAAATTACAGCTAGGTAAATAGTATGAGCGGGCTTGTATTACAAAGCGATACTAAAAGGTTCAGTATAAAGTATCAGCAGGGCTAAGCTAAAACAGTAAGCCTGGTGCGTTCTCTTCATTGTCATCTTCGTTATCGCTGCTATAGGGGTTTGACTGCTCTGTCATGCCTTGCTTTGAATTATCGCGCACTGGGGTCTGTTCTTGCTTGAACAGTTCAAAAATTGCGTTAGCTTGGCCCGGCTGGGCTAGCAGTCCTGTTTCTGGGTCGATGCGAACATTGACTATGCCATCAGGCTGAGGGAAGGGGCGATGTTTTTTACCTGCTAGCATGGCGCCCATATAATTAACCCAAACAGGCAGTGCGGTATTGCCACCGAAAGCCCAGCGACCCAGTGTGGTTGGTTGATCAAACCCCATCCAAACACTGGTTACTAAGTCTCGGTTATATCCTGAGAACCAAGCATCTTTTTGATCGTTGGTCGTGCCTGTTTTACCCGCTAGATCATTACGCTTAAGGGCTAGGGCTCGACGGCCTGTGCCACGCTTAATTACGTCTTGCAGCATGTTATTCATTATAAAGTGAGTACGTTCATCCATAATTCGAGGTGCGAGCCGAGTGGTCGGCTTTGCTTCGGTGACGTTAGAGTCTTTCCCTAGCGCTTCCGATAGAGGGGTTGTGAATGCGTCGAGAAGGGCCTGGCTCTTGTCTTCGGCAAGCGGAGTATTGGCAGTATCGTCGCTGCCTGCTTTACACTCTAAGCAGGCGATCATGGGATTAGCTTGAAAGATAGGCTCAGCTTCACTGCCCACTTCAATGCGCTCGATAAAGTAGGGCTTGACTTGAAAGCCACCATTAGCAAGAACGGTGTATCCTGTGGCCAATTCGAGTGGAGTGACCGCTGAGGCTCCTAATGCTAGCGAAAGATCTTTGCTCAATTTTTCTCTAGGAAAACCAAAGGGAGATATATAGTTGATGGCCTTGCGTGGACCCAGCTGCTTAAGAATCCGAATTGATACTAGGTTTTGGGATTTATAGAGAGCTTCGCGTAAGCGAGTTGGGCCATAAAATTTCCCGCTTGAGTTTTCAGGGCGCCATGTATTTTCTAAGCCTGCATCTTTAAATACAACGGGGGCATCATTAATAATGCTTGCGGGCGTTAAGCCATTTGCCAGTGCTGCGCTGTAAATAAAAGGTTTAAAAGCAGAGCCAGGCTGGCGGTCGGCTTGGGTTGCTCGGTTGTATTTATTTAGGCCGTATGAAAATCCACCAACAAGGGCTTTAATCGCACCTTGAGCAGGATCGATCGAAATTAAGGCACCTTCAGCTTCTGGAATTTGGGCGAGTTGGATACCGGATGTTGCGCTGGCAGTAATCCAAATGACTTGCCCTTGGGTGAGCACGTCACCAGTCTTAGTTGGCGCTTTGCCAATCTTGTTGACGGTTATGTAGGGGCTAGCCCACTTGATGCCACTAAAAGGCAGCCATGACCATTGCTTGCGGCCGCTGACTATCCAGGCGCCGGTGTCTGATACTTGCGCAACAACGGCGGGGTGTATTAAGCCGTATTGGCCGATGTTATTTAACTCATCTTGCCAATTGTCTAGCGTGAGTGGCCAGTCAATATCAAATTCATTGCTCAGCTCAGTGGGCCACGTTAAGGTGATTTCGTTATCGAAGGTCGGTAACTTTACTGTGGCGAGTATTTTTTTATTATCTGCCCCACGCCAACCATGGTCGCGATCATATTTTAAGAGGCCTGTTTGTAGGGCGTTATTGGCTTGGGTTTGAGCTTTGCTATTGAGCGTTGTGGTTACGCGGAAGCCAAGGCGATAAGTATCATCACCATACTGCTGGTAAAGCTCGTGGCGAACCATTTCGGCAATATAGGAGCCTTCTACTTCAGACTTTAGGCCATGATAGCGTGCGATTATTTTGGCTTTAGCGGCATCATCAAATTGTTGTTGATCAATAAAGCCTAGTGTCAGCATGCGAGCGAGTACGTAATTGCGTCGTTCTTTGGCACGTTTGGGATTGTTTATTGGGTTGGCTGCAGAGGGGGCCTGAGGTAATCCTGCAAGCATGGAGAGTTGAGCAAGTTCTAATTCTGAGACGGATTTTCCATAATAAACCTGAGCCGCTGCTTCAATTCCGTAAGCGCGTTTTCCGAGGTAAATCTTGTTAAGATACAGCTCTAAAATTTCTTCTTTTGAAAGTTCTTGTTCTATTTTCAGCGCGAGAAGAATTTCAGTAAATTTGCGACTAAAGGTTTTCTCACTTGATAGATAATAGTTTTTAGCAACTTGCATCGTGATGGTTGATCCGCCCGACTTTTTCTTGCCGGTGCGCACTAATTGTATTGCTGCTCGCGTAAGTCCTTTTAAATCGACACCGTTATGCTGGAAAAAACGGTCATCCTCTGCTGCAATTAAAGCATGTACAAACTGTTTTGGAATTTCATTGTATTCTAGAGGTCTTCTTCTTTGTTCGCCAAACTCGCTGATTAATTGTCCGTCCTCAGTATATATCCTGAGAGGGATTTGTAATTCAATTTGCATCAGCGACTCAATATCAGGCAGTTGTGGTGATAAATACAGATAAACTGACGAAATAAGCAAACTGGTTCCGGAAAAAACGGACACTATGAGCCAAAATAGAAACTTGGAGATAGAACTGCTATTCATCATAACGAATACATGTATGCTGCTGAATGAGAGAATGCTAGAGTTAGCGGAATAATCCATTATAAGGCTTTTTTGTTCTTTTAATAGGATTGTGCTTATAATGACTTGAATATTCACATAATGAAGTAGCTTTACTCCGCAAGTCTGTGAATTTGATGGGGAAACACCGTGCTGGCAGGCCTTTTAAAGAAAAAAAATAAAACATTGCTCGGAGTTGATATCAGCTCTACATCCGTGAAACTTTTGGAATTAAGCCATAACAATGGTCGATACCAAGTTGAAAGCTATGCATCAGAACCGTTACCGGCAAATGCCGTAATTGAACAAAGTATCGGTGATGAAGAAGCAGTCGGATTAGTAATTAAAAAAGCGTTAGGGAAGGCGCGTAGTAGCAGCAAGAAAGCAGCTATTGCAGTGGCAGGCTCAGCGGTAATTACAAAGACTATCGAAATGAATGAGGGTTTATCTGATGATGAGATGGACTATCAGATTCGTATCGAAGCCGATCAATATATTCCATACCCGTTAGATGAAGTAGCTCTTGACTGGGAAGTCCAAGGACCTTCCGATATCGCAGGTAGTGTAGATGTTTTACTGGCCGCATGTCGTTTGGAAAATGTTGAGTTGCGCAAAGACGCTTTAGAGATTGGCGGCTTAGAAACAGGTATTGTGGATATCGAAGCTTTTTGTACTGAAAGAGCTTATGAGCTTATTCATACTCAATTAGACGATAATGACGAAGTTGAAACCGTGGCGGTTGTTGATATCGGCGCCACAATGACGACTCTGAGTGTTTTGCATCAAGGTAAAACCATTTATACCCGTGAGCAGTTATTTGGTGGCAAGCAGCTGACTGAAGAAATTATGCGTCGATATGGCCTTTCTGAAGAAGAGGGTACTCGAGCGAAGTTAGATGGTGGTTTGCCAGATGATTATGAATCGGAAGTCTTAGATCCGTTCCGTGACTCGGTTGTTCAGCAGATTAGGCGATCTCTACAGTTTTTCTACTCATCAAGCCAATATAATGATGTCGATTACATTATTTTAGCGGGTGGAACCTCGTCAATAATTGGACTGGATCAGCTTACTCAAGAAAAATTGGGTATCTCTGCAATCGTTGCAAATCCTTTTGTTAATATGACGCTATCGCAGAAAGTGAATGCTTCCATGCTTAATAATGATGCTCCATCGTTAATGATTGCATGCGGATTAGCAATGAGGAGCTTTGATTAATGGCTAAGATTAATTTACTCCCTTGGCGTGAAGAACTGCGCAAGGAACGTCAGCAAGAATTTATTGGTATTGCAGTAGCGGTAGCATTAGTAGCTGCGGCATTGGTGTGGTTTGTTAATTCCAACATCGACGGACAGCTGTCGGCACAGAAAAGTCGCAATGCATTTATTCAAAAAGAAATGTCAGTGCTTGCTGAGCAAATTACAGAAATTCAACAGTTGCGTGATAAACGTGAACAATTACTTGAACGTATGAAGTTGATTCAGGATCTGCAAGGTAATCGCCCAATTATTGTGCGATTATTTGATGAAATTGCACGCTCAATGCCTGATGACTTATATTTTACAAGCTTGGACATTAAAGGCACTCAAGTAAGTGTTAAAGGGCGCGCCAAATCGAATAATCGAGTAGCTGCTCTGATGCGCAACTTTGATGATTCAGATTGGTTTGATGCACCTAATTTAATTAGTGTTAAAGCTGAAAAAAATGACTACAACACGTTTGAGGTCACAATGACTCAAGTTGATCCTAAAAATGCTAAGAAGGAGGTCGAATAATGGCGAAAGATAATAAGTTCGACCTGCAACCTTACCTAGATAAAATTAACGAATTTGATGTTAATGATATCGACTGGGAGAATATGGGTTCGTGGCCAATTGCAGGCAAAGCTGTTTTTTGCAGTGTTATTGCCATAGCGATTATGGTCGGCGGCTATTTTATGATGCTGGAACCGCTGAGTCAGAAATTGACACGTGAGATTAAACAAGAAAGTCAACTCAAGAAAGACTTTGAAAACAAGGCGTTTCAGGTTGCCAACTTAGAAGAGTACAAGGCTCAGATGGTTGAGATGGAGCATAACTTCGAATCTATCTTAAAGCAGCTTCCTAGAGATACGGAAGTGCCTGGATTGATTGATGATATTTCTTTGGCCGCGTTAAATAACGGTTTAGATCTGAAAGTCATTTCACCGAAAAAACAGGTTCGCACAGAGTTTTATAACGAGTTGCCGATCGAGATTGAAGTTGAAGGTGATTATCATGAACTCGGTGCTTATGTGTCGTCAGTTGCATCGCTCTCGCGAATTGTAACCTTGCATGATTTTTCGATCACGACCAAAGGTAAGGATAATGGCAATTTGTCATTAAAAATTCTGGCTAAAACTTACCGTTATAATGAGGGAGATTAAAATGAAAAAACTATCCCTATTATTACTATTAACCTCATTTTTAGCAGGGTGTGGTGTTTCTTCAGGAACAGCTGATTTAAAACAATTTGTCGATGATGTGATGAGTCAGCCACGGGGTGTTATTGAGCCTTTACCTGTCTTTGAGCCTTATGAGGCATTTAGTTATAGTGCAACAGGTTTACGCTCACCTTTTGATTTACCCGTAAATCTTGATGAGGTGATTAAGCAGGCGACGCCTGAGTCAGATGTTCAGCCAGATTTAAATCGTTCGAAAGAGCAGTTGGAGCAATACTCATTCGGTTCTTTTTCTATGGTAGGTACTATCAAGCGAGAAAAAGACCAGTTATGGGGGCTTGTTTCCGTTCCTGATAGTGGCATTCATAAGATCAAAGAGGGCTACTACATGGGACAAAACCATGGCAAAGTTGTACGCGTCTCGCAACAGCGTATTGATATCATAGAAATTGTACCTAACGGTGTAGGTGGTTGGCTTGAACGTCCACGCTCACTTGTTTTAGCCGGTGTGGAAGAGGAATAAAAAAATGAGTCACCGTATTAGTAAGGCAGCACAGGTATTTGTTGCCGTGATTCTAGCAACGATTGCCAGTGCGCAAACTTTTGCTGCAAATTTAGTTGATATTAAATTCTCGGCATTGCCCGGGGATGTGACACAGATGGAGTTGATCTTTGATGGTCAGCCGCCTGTGCCTGGAGGCTATACTATTGAGAAGCCTGCACGTATTTCTTTGGATCTTCCTGGTGTTAATAGCCAGCTTAAGTCCAAGTATCATAAGATTGGTTTTGGCAACGCCCGAACGGCTACCGTAGTTAATGCGAATGAACGTGCTCGCGTTATTGTTAGTCTGGCGTCGTTGGTTCCTTATGCGGTTGAATCTCGTGACGACCGGTTAATTGTATTGATGGGTAAGACTGTCGATGCTCAAGATGTGCAGCCAGATCAAGCGATTGCGAGTGCTGATAGCGGCTCTGCCAATAAGAAGATTGCGTCATCGGTTATGAATGTTGATTTCCGTCGTGGAGATCAGAATGATGGTCAAGTTCAGATTCTATTAAGTAACCCAAAGGCGGGTGTTGATATTCAGCAGCAGGGCAAAAAAATCATCGTCACACTAGAAGGAACGGTATTGCCAGAAAATATGCGCCGCCGTCTTGATGTGGTTGATTTTGCAACGCCTGTTAAATACATCGATGCCAATATGGAAGGGACCAATACGGTTATCTATATTGAGCCAGAAGGTCAGTATGACTACCTTGCTTATCAAGCAGATGGTGTTTTAGCGATTAATGTAAAACCGATCACGAAAGCTGAGAAAGCGAAGTTAGCGCAAGCTGATTTCCCTTATAGTGGTGAGAAGCTATCGTTAAACTTCCAAAATATTGAAGTGCGCGCAGTACTGCAGTTAATTGCTGATTTTACTGGCCAAAACTTAGTAGCATCCGATACCGTTGATGGTGGTATTACACTTCGCTTGCAGAATGTTCCTTGGGATCAAGCGTTAGATTTGGTTTTAAAGACAAAAGGCTTAGCGAAACGCCAAATGGGTAACGTTTTATTAGTGGCGCCAGCTGAAGAAATTGCTGCTCGTGAAAAAATCGAACTAGAAGCCGTTAAGCAGGTTGAAGAACTGGCGCCTCTATTGTCTGAATACGTTCAGCTACGTTATGCCAAAGCAACCGATATTGCATCTTTGCTAACCTCAGAAAGTGGCTTGATGTCACTGCGTGGAACTGCCGTAGTGGATGAGCGTACTAATACCTTACTGATGAAAGATACTGGCGATAACCTGGATAAAATCCGTGAAGCTATTGCTCTATTGGATATTCCGGTTCGTCAGGTATTGATTGAAGCACGCATTGTTATTGCTAATACCAGTGTGGGTGAAAAATTGGGTATTCGCTGGGGCGGCGGCGGTATGAAAGCCAATAGCGATAACTATATGAAGTTTGGTGCGAGCCAAACAACGTTAAGTGAAACAAACCAAATTTTAATCGACCGTGCCAATGGTGATGATCCAGGTGAAATCAGTTTTCCTGATGCATATGTTGTTGATCTAGGTGTTAGTGATGTTGGGGCTTCTTCTATAGCGGTAGGTATTTCTACTTTTGATTATCTATTGGATCTTGAGCTATCCGCAGTAGAGACTGACGGTAATGCAGAGATCGTTTCTCAGCCTCGAGTTATTACGGCTGATGGCCAAACGGCTAGCATTCAGTCAGGTACTGAAATTCCTTATCAGGAAGCAAGTTCAAGTGGTGCAACTTCAATCTCGTTCAAATCAGCGGTATTGAAACTAGAAGTGACTCCGCAAATTACACCTGATGACCGCATCATCATGGATCTTAAGATCAACCAAGATTCGATTGGTGAAGTGACTGCCGCGGGTCCAACTATTGATACAAATGCTTTGGAAACTCAGGTGCTTGTTGAAAATGGTGAAACGATTGTTTTGGGTGGCATTTTCCGCTCTGAAGAAACTTTCGCGACAACAAAGACACCATTCTTTGGCGATATTCCGTTAATTGGCGTATTATTCCGCCGTACGGAACACGTCGAGAGTAAAGCTGAGCTACTTGTATTCATTACTCCTCGTTTGGTTAAAGATACTTTGAGCACACGTTAATACTAAATGTCACACACGTTAAATTTATACTTAGTCGGACCGATGGGCGCTGGAAAAAGCACCATCGGTCGTCTTTTGTCCAGCGAGCTTAATCTAGAATTCATCGATTCTGATCGCGAAATAGAAGAACGTTGCGGAACTAATATTCCTTGGATTTTTGATAAAGAAGGGGAGCAGGGCTTTAGAGCACGAGAAGAGAGCGCAATTGATGACCTGACCCAGATGTCGGGTATATTATTGGCCACTGGTGGTGGCGTGGTCATGCGCCCCGAGAACCGAGTTCACTTAGCGGGTCGTGGAACGGTTGTCTATCTTCGTACCTCAGTAGAGCAACAACTCGCAAGAACAGGACGAGATAAAAATCGGCCTTTATTGCAGACAGAAAATCCTAAGCAAGTCTTAAGCGATTTGTTTGCCAAACGTGATCCTCTTTATCAAGAAATTGCTGATATCGTTATTCAAACTGATCAGCGTAATCCTAAAAATGTTGTTAATGAAATCATGCGACGTTTAGCCGAAAACAATATTATTGATGGCAATAATGAAGACACTTACAGTTGATCTAGCAGATCGTAGTTATCCGATATTCATCGGAGAATCGTTAATTTCAAATCCTGAGTTATTTACACCTTATATTAATGGTAAGCAGGTAATGATTGTTAGCAATACAACCGTTGCGCCGCTTTACTTAGACCAGCTTAAATCTTCATTGAGCCAATACGATGTTGATGAAGTTATTTTGCCTGATGGTGAAGAATATAAGAACCTAGATACGCTCAATCTTATTTTTGATGCATTATTATCAAAGCGCCATAATCGAACGACGACCTTAATAGCATTGGGTGGTGGAGTGATTGGTGATATGACCGGTTTTGCAGCGTCATGTTATCAGCGAGGTGTTGATTTTATTCAGGTACCAACGACATTATTGTCTCAGGTAGATTCATCGGTCGGTGGTAAAACAGCAGTAAACCATCCGATGGGCAAGAATATGATCGGTGCTTTTTATCAGCCTAAGGCGGTGATTGCCGACATCTCAGTATTAAAGACCTTGCCTCAGCGTGAACTGTCGGCGGGGATTGCTGAAGTTGTAAAATACGGACTTATCTGTAATACGAGCTTTTATAGCTGGCTGAACGTGAATATGGAAACATTGGCCGCTTATGATGTTGATGCATTAGCGACGGCAGTTGAATTGAGCTGTTTAGATAAAGCCGCAGTTGTTGCACAGGATGAAAGAGAGGGAGGCATTCGAGCCATCTTGAATCTAGGACATACTTTTGGCCATGCTATCGAAACAAACCAAGGCTATGGTGTATGGTTGCATGGCGAAGCAGTGGCCGCCGGAATGGTGATGGCAGCAGATCTATCTTGGCGTCTAGGTAATATTAGTCAGCAAGAGGTGCATGACCTGCAGGGTTTATTAAAGCGTGCTCAGTTACCGTGTGTACCGCCTGCTGAAATGAGTAATAGTGACTTTATTGACCTGATGCAGGTCGATAAAAAAGTTTTAGATGGAAAGCTACGTCTTGTTTTATTAACCTCAATAGGTGAAGCGGTTGTCACGTCCGACTTTGCGGTCGAAACATTGAATAAAACCTTGTCCGCTGGCGAACAGCTAGGTTATTAAGAATTTTATTAGGAGAAAGGGCGCATATGGATACCGAGTATATGGCAGCGCTAGATGATGCTGATGATCAAGAAAATGAGTCAAAAAATAATACACCGTTTTTTGCGCCACCTAGTTTATCTGAATCTCAGCTTAAACAACTTGAGATGTTGCAGCACTTGTCCTTGTACAGCGAGCTTTTGATTCTAGTGTGCGCAGATAAAGGTATGGGTAAAACTTTTATTGCGAATGCTTTACTGGCCTCCAGAGAAACACCTGATCAAAGCTTGATGCTTGAGGGCGATTTTTCTTTAACTTACCTTGATGTGCTGCATAATTTCGCACAGTTCTTAGACCTTGCAGATTTAGCAGATGATATAGAAAGTATTGAGCAGCAAATAATAGCGCGTTGCTTGCAGATTACTGAAGAAGAGCAAGGTTCTGTTTTACTCATCGTCGATCAAGCAGAGCAGTTGCCTGATGAGGTTTTAGAGGATATTAATCAGCTCGCTTTATTAGCACCCAATGCCTTACATATTATGCTGCTTGGCCCAAAAGGGTTTGATGGTAAATTGTTAGCACTGGCTGAGCCTCAGGCACCGTTCCATATGATGGATATAGAACCGCTCAGTGATGATGAAGCAGATGTCATATTGCTTGAGCAGTTTCCTGGTCAAGAGTGGGAGGCTGAGCAAGCGGATTTTATTATTAAGCAGTCTGCAGGTAGTCCAGGAAAAATACTGCACCTTGCACAGCAGCTCCTTACAAAGACAGAACCTTTACCGGAAGCTTCTAAGTTTCCTGTCACTCATTTTGCTGCCATTGTTTTAGTTGCGTTAGTATTGATAGGTGCTTACTTTTACCAAAATAGTACATCATCCAATACGACAAGCCCTGTTGTCGAAGCTTTGCCAATCGAGGCGATACAGGCTGAAAGTTCCGAAGTAGGAGGATCTGCATTAACTCCTGCTGGCAGTACGATAAATAGCACTTTAGAGGATACTGCGTCTGTTGGTGATGTCGCCCCTATTTCAGAAGTTAATCAGGCTGAAGTTGAAAGTTCTGAGGATGAAGTAGATTTCAACTTCCCTAAATCCGATATTGCTGGTGCTGAGGATGCATCTTTAGAACCTGCAGTTGCCACAGAAATCCTGTCATCTAAGGAAACTCTGTCATCTAAGGAGCCTGTGGTTGCGGAAGTAGCTGCATCTCAAGCACCAAAGGTCAGTTATAGCGCAGATGAGCAGGAATTGATGTCGGCAGCGAATAGTGCTTTTGTAATACAATTATTCGGCTCTTTTAATGTCAAAAATTCAAAGACGTTTCAGAATGCTCATGAAACAGATGGCACTCGTCTTTTGCAGTACGAAGGTGAATATCAGAATAAACCTTGGCATGTTGTCATTGCTGGGCCGTTTAACTCAAAGCCGTTAGCGCTTGAAGCATCCAAGAAATTGTCTTCAAGACTGCGCGATCAGAAGCCTTGGATTCGTTCTATCTCTGATATACAGACAGTATTACGCAATCGCAAGTAGTCTATTTTCTGATTAGATGTGATTTCTTTTGTATGAAATGTAGACAAAAGAAATCACATAATTTGTGACGAGCCGCTCATCCGTGTAGAATAAGCCCCCCTTTGAATGTACGTAGCTCATTTTGTGAGCGATGGGCTCTTCTAAGCCCTTGAATTTACTATTTTTTTGTTAAATGAGAGCTGTTCTATGAGAACTGGCCTATATACTCCAGGTGACTTTAAAGATAACTGTGGTTTTGGTTTGATTGCCCATATTGAGGGTGAAACTAGCCATAAGTTATTAGAGACGGCAATTGACTCCCTGACTTGCATGACCCACCGAGGTGGTATTGCAGCAGACGGAAAGACCGGTGACGGTTGTGGGATGTTGATACAAAAACCGGACTCATTTTTGCGTGCAGTCGCGCAAGAGCAAGGCATTACTTTGCCAGAACAATATGCTGTCGGCATGTTGTTTATGGACCTTGACGATGCTATCTGTGCAGAGCAAAAATCTGCATTAGAAAAAGCCATGTCTGGTCAAGGTTTGAACGTATTGGGATGGCGTACCGTGCCAACCAACAACGATTGCCTAGGCCCAATGGCGATTGATTGCTTGCCAAGATTCGAGCAAGTATTTATTGCTGTCGATCAGATTCAAAATACTGAACCTGTGAGTAGTGAAGCGTTTGGCGTTAAATTGTTTTACGCGCGACGTTTTGCTGAAAAAGCCTTAATCCAGTTCCCAGACTTCTACATTGCAAGTCTGTCAGAAAGCGTATTGTCATATAAAGGCTTAACTATGCCTGTTGACTTACCTGCTTTCTTCTTAGATTTAGCGGATAAGCGCTTAGAAACGTCAATTTGTGTTTTTCACCAACGCTTCTCGACCAATACGCAGCCACGTTGGCCTTTGGCTCAGCCGTTCCGTATGTTGGCGCACAATGGTGAAATTAATACCATTAGTGGTAACCGTAACTGGTCTAACGCGCGTAGTAGCAAGTTCCGTAGTGAGTTATTACCGAATTTGGAAGAGCTATCGCCAATCGTTAATACCACGGGTTCTGACTCGTCCTCTATGGATAACATGTTAGAGCTATTGGTTACTGGCGGCATGGGCTTGTTCCGTGCGGTACGTATGATGATTCCGCCTGCATGGCAGAACGTTGAAACCATGGATCCTGATTTACGTGCATTTTACGAATACAACTCTATGCACATGGAGCCTTGGGATGGTCCTGCTGGCCTAGTAATGACCGATGGTCGTTATGCGGTTTGTGGATTAGACCGTAACGGTTTACGTCCATCACGCTGGGTAATTACGAAAAACGGTTTTATAACGGTTGCTTCTGAAGTCGGTGTTCATGGCTATAAGCCAGAAGACGTTGTTTCTAAAGGACGTGTTGGCCCAGGTGAAATTCTAGCGATCGATACCCAGACGGGTACGATTATGGATGCAGAAGCTGTTGATAATTTATTGAAGCAGCGTAAGCCGTATAAAAAGTGGCTGAAAGAGAACAGTGTTCGCATTGAAACTCGTTTACAGCTTCAATCTTTGCAAAACGAGCAGCCTGTTACGTCTGATGAGCTTAAAGCGCACCAAAAATTGCAGTTGGTCAGTTTTGAAGAGCGCGATCAAGTATTACGCCCAATGGCTGAAGCCGGTCAAGAAGCCACAGGTTCTATGGGCGACGATACGCCAATGGCTGTGCTTTCTCAGCGTGTCCGTCACGTTGCTGATTTCTTCCGCCAGAAATTTGCTCAAGTAACTAATCCGCCGATCGATCCATTGCGTGAAGCGATCGTGATGTCGTTAGAAACCTGTATTGGTGCAGAAAAGAATGTTTTTGACGAGCAGCCAGATCATGCTGAGCGTATCATTCTGACATCACCTGTTATTTCACCGTTGAAGTTCCACGGTCTGAAAAATACCGGTAATAAAGCATTCAAGCACGTTACGGTTAAACTAGCTTACAAAGCTGAAGTTGGCTTGAAGGCAGCGATTGAAGCAGTTTCTGCAGAAGTCGAGCAACAAGTACGCGATGGTGCCGTAATTGTTATTTTGAGCGATCGTCACGTTGCTCCTGGTGAGTTAATTATTCCGGCGGCTATGGCAACCGGTGCAGTACACCACCACCTTGTTGCAAAAAGCCTTCGTTGCGATTCAAACATCGTTGTCGAAACGGGTTCTGCGCGTGATGCACATCACTTTGCAGTATTGCTAGGGTTTGGCGCAACTGCGGTTTATCCATGGTTGGCGTATGACATTCTTACCGATATGCATCGCAGTAAAGAATTACTGGGTGATCCATTACGATCGCAACAGAATTTCCGTAAAGGTATCCGTAAAGGCTTGATGAAAATCTTGTCTAAGATGGGAATCTCTACCATTGCGTCTTACCGTGGTTCGCAGTTATTTGAAGCCATTGGTTTAAGCGAAGAAATTGTTGATCTTTGTTTTGTGGGCGTTAGTAGCCGTATTGCAGGTGCCACTTTTGCTGATTTCCAAGATGATTTGGAATGGGTAGAAAAGAACGCTTGGCTTGCACGTAAGCCTCTAGAGCAAGGTGGTTTGCTGAAGTATGTACACGGTGGCGAATACCACGCGTACAATCCAGATGTGATCCAGAATATTCAGCAAGCTGTTCAGCAGAATGATCAAAAAGCGTATGACCGTTTCGCGGATTTGGTTAATAACCGTCCGGTGGCAACGATCCGTGATCTGTTGGCTTTACGTAAAGACGTAAAAGCGATTGATATTTCAGAAGTTGAGCCAGTAAGTGAAATTTTCAAACGCTTTGATACTGCAGCAATGTCTTTAGGGGCTTTGTCTCCTGAAGCACACGAAGCACTAGCAGAAGCGATGAATGAGTTGGGCGGCCGTTCAAACTCAGGCGAAGGTGGTGAAGATCCTAAGCGTTATGGCACCAACAAAAACTCCAAGATCAAGCAAATTGCATCTGGACGTTTTGGTGTAACGCCGGCTTACCTTTCAAGTGCAGACGTATTGCAGATCAAAGTAGCCCAGGGCGCGAAGCCAGGTGAAGGTGGTCAGCTGCCAGGTGGTAAGGTTAACAACCTAATCGCGACGTTACGTTATTCGGTGCCTGGTGTGACATTGATTTCACCACCACCGCATCACGATATTTATTCGATCGAAGATTTAGCACAGCTAATTTTTGATTTGAAGCAGGTTAACCCAACCGCATTAGTTTCTGTGAAGCTAGTATCGGAGCCGGGTGTTGGTACGATTGCAGCGGGTGTAGCGAAGGCTTACGCTGACTTGATTACCATCTCTGGTTACGACGGTGGTACCGCCGCTTCACCATTAACTTCAATTAAGTATGCCGGTTCTCCTTGGGAGCTTGGTTTAGCAGAAGCGCATCAATCGCTACGTGGAAATGACTTACGTGGCAAAGTGCGTGTGCAGACCGATGGCGGTTTAAAGTCTGGCTTAGACGTTGTTAAAGGCGCTATGTTAGGTGCTGAGTCTTTCGGCTTTGGTACTTTGCCAATGGTTGCTGTGGGTTGTAAATACTTACGTATTTGTCATCTAAACAACTGCGCAACGGGTGTGGCAACGCAAAACGATAACTTGCGTGATAAGCATTACATCGGTACAGCAGAAATGGTTAAAAACTATTTCTACTTTGTTGCTGAAGAAATTCGTAGTTGGATGGCTCAGATGGGCGTTCGTTCAATGGAAGAGCTAGTAGGTCGTACCGATTTATTAGAAATGATTGAAGGTAATACCTCTAAGCAACGCAACCTAGATCTTTCGCCTTTATTGGTTAACGATCACATACCTACAGATAAGCCACATACTGTTCAAGTAGAGCGCAATACGCCTTTCGATCAGGGTGTATTAGCTGAAGAAATGGTACAAGCGACACTGGCTGTTATTGAAGTTAAAAAAGGCGGCGAGTTCAGCTTTAAAGTGACGAACTGTGACCGTTCTGTCGGTGCTCGTCTTTCAGGCGAAATCGCTAAGCGTCACGGCAACCAAGGCATGGCAAGTGCGCCGATTAAGCTAAGCTTAACCGGTACTGTTGGCCAGTCTTGGGGTGTTTGGAACGCTGGCGGTCTAGAAATGCGCTTAGAAGGCGATGCTAACGATTACGTTGGTAAGGGAATGACAGGCGGTAAGCTTGTCATTTATCCACCAAAAGCCTCTGAATTTAGATCTGAAAAGACCTCGATTGTTGGTAATACGTGTTTGTATGGCGCAACAGGCGGTAAATTGCTTGCGGCAGGTTGTGCTGGTGAGCGCTTTGCGGTTCGTAACTCCGGAGCACATGCGGTAGTTGAAGGCGCGGGCGATCACTGTTGTGAATATATGACGGGCGGTATGGTGTGCGTGCTGGGTAAAACAGGCTATAACTTCGGTGCGGGTATGACGGGCGGTTTCGCTTATGTACTTGACCTAGATAATAGTTTTGTTGATCAGTACAACCACGAGCTTGTTGATATTAACCGTATTGGTAATGAATTTACTGAAGGTTATCGTAACCACTTACGCGGTGTAATCACTGAGTTTGTTGCGGAAACAGGCAGTGCTTGGGGTCAAGAAATCTTAGAAGATTTTGACGACTTCATTGGAAAATTCTGGCTAGTTAAACCTAAAGCTGCAGATTTACAGCAGTTGCTTGATAACATGCGCGCTCGTCCAGAGTAAGCGTTTTGAATAAATGATGGGTCTTGTGTGCTGTAATCAGCAGCAAGGCCTGCGGACGAGTGGGAGAGGTTCAAATGACAGAACGTCTGAATAACGATTTTCAGTTTGTACAGGTAGGCCGCAAGGACCCTGTAAAGAAAGCAATGAACGCTCGTACTGAGCAGTTTGTTGAAATTTATCAGCCATTCCAGCAGGAGCAGGTTGCTGAGCAATCGCACCGTTGCTTGGAGTGTGGCAACCCGTACTGTGAATGGAAATGCCCTGTGCATAACTTCATTCCAAATTGGTTGAAGCTAGCAACAGAAGGCAATATTTTAGAAGCGGTTGAGCTAAGCCATCAGACCAACTCTTTACCAGAAGTGTGTGGTCGCGTATGCCCACAAGACCGTCTGTGTGAAGGTGCTTGTACATTGAACGACGGCTTTGGCGCGGTGACTATTGGTAATGTTGAAAAATACATTACCGATACGGCATTCGCCATGGGCTGGAAACCTGACATGTCTAACGTAGTTTGGACAGATAAGAAGGTTGCCATTATTGGTGCAGGTCCTGCGGGAATCGGCTGTGCTGACGTATTGGTCCGTAACGGTATTAAGCCTGTTGTCTTCGATCGTCACCCTGAGATTGGTGGTCTATTAACCTTCGGTATTCCAGAATTTAAACTGGAAAAAGAAGTGATGATTAACCGTCGTAAAGTATTCGAAGAAATGGGTGTTGAGTTCCGTTTGAATACCGAAATCGGTAAAGACATTGAATTCCAAAGTATTATTGATGAGTACGATGCTGTTTTCCTCGGTATGGGTACTTACAACTATATGAAGGGCGGCTTCCCTGGCGAAGATCTTCCGGGTGTTCATGATGCATTGGATTTCTTGATCTCCAACGTAAATCGCAACATGGGCTTCGAAAAAGACGAAGCGGATTTCATCTCCATGAAAGGCAAAAAAGTTGTCGTTCTAGGTGGTGGTGATACTGCGATGGATTGTAACCGTACTTCTATTCGCCAAGCGGCTGAATCCGTATCGTGTGCTTATCGTCGTGACGAAGCCAACATGCCGGGTTCTGTTCGTGAAGTTCAGAATGCTAAAGAAGAAGGTGTTAACTTCTTATTTAACCGTCAGCCTGTTGCCATCGTTGGTGACGATAAGGTTGAAGGCATTAAGGTAGTTTCTACCGAGTTGGGTGAGCCAGACGAGAATGGTCGTCGTCGTCCACAGGTCATCGAAGGATCAGAAGAAATCATTCCTGCTGATGCTGTATTGGTAGCCTTTGGTTTCCAGCCTAGCCCAGCCCCTTGGTTTAGTGATTTCGGTATCGAAATCAATAGCTGGAAAGGTGTTGTTGCACCTGAACAGCAAACGTTCAAATTCCAAACCACCAACGAAAAAGTATTCGCTGGCGGTGATATGGTTCGTGGATCTGACTTGGTTGTGACTGCAATCTGGGAAGGTCGTGAAGCCGCTGATGGAATTATGGATTATTTAAAAGTGTAGCTTTTTATTACTTGCCTAAGCCGAAAGGCTTATGGATGAGCTAAAAATGTTAATAAAATCAAAAAACGCGGCTTATGCCGCGTTTTTTGTTTCTGGTGTGTTAACCACTTCCAATGTTATGCTCTATCTTTATAGTATGATAACTGTACATGGATATACCGCGTAGACGGAGCAGGCTGAATGAATCCAATAAAAATAGTAACAATATCTCTCTTAGCTTTTACAATAGCTGCCTGTGGCGGTGGTGGAAGCCCTGACTCTAGTTCGGATACCGCGGGTTCTGGCACTGATGGGGGTACAACTCCAGTAGTCACAATTCCTGATGGTGGCGGAGATGGATCTACATCTGTTCCTGTAGAAAATATACGCTTTGGTTCTGGTGAAGGTGAAAATTTTGTACCTGGAAAAATCACTTTAGATCAAAATTACTCAATGCTCGCGGGAACACTTCAAGTAAGTGCCAATGTCGTAGACAACGGTAATGGTAATGCCATTGTTGAACAACCTTATTTATACACTTTTAGTTCTACTTGTAGTTCAGAATCGACTCCTAGGGCTTCGTTTAACGTAACAAGTCTAGGAAGTACTTCAGGGACTGCAGCTACAACCTATAAAAACATCAATTGTTCTGGCAATGATGCGCTAACAGTTAAGTTATTTTCTGCCGATGGAAAGATTGAACTTGCAGAGGCTACGGCTACTGTAACTGGCTATGCTCCACAGCTCGGCTCAGGCAGTGGTTCAGGATATTTTGATGGCAAAATTAGTGGCGATAATACTCTAGCAACAGAATCTTCTTCATACCTAAGTGCAAGCGTTGTCGATATTGCCGATAGTAATGCATTAATCACGGATTCTGATAAAGAGAAATATACAGTTGTTTGGCGTAGCAGTTGTTCTGATTCGGCATTCAGTATCACGACTGAAAAATTAGAAACAGGCAATCTAGATACTCGGTATGACGCTAATTCCTGTGTTGGTGTTGATGTGGTTACGCTTTCAATCTATGCGACAAGTGATTTGGCCGCACCTTTAGATACTATTTCAATGAATATGCAGATAGGAGCTGTTGTTGATAATACAGCGGTGCCAGCATTAAGTGCGCTAACAATAGCGAATGACCATGTATTAGCGGGAAGTAATCTTTCTATTACAGTGCAAGGTATTGATGCTAATGATAATTCAGCACTGACAGGTGATTATAAATATCAGTTTGTTACGGATTGCGCTGCGGGTACTGGAGCATTTCCTGCGGAAGTTGTTGAGACAAGCACAGGATCAGTAAACACTACATTCAGTAATAAAAATTGTGTAACGAATGGTGATACAACATTAACAGTTAATTTATTTGAAGCTAACGCCAATGTGGTTACAGATGCGCCTTTAAGTACGCTAACTACAAAATTTAAAACAGCATATCCTAAACTTGGTTTTGGTAGCGGGGCCGATTTTGTTTCTGGAAAAATTGACGGCGTCACGAAGCTGGTAGAAGACGCATCAACAAAACTGACGGTAAATGCTGTTGATCCTTTGAATCTTAACAGCTTAATTGACACTGATGATTATGAAGCCGTATGGAGCGCAGATTGTGCCGCGGCAACGTTTAGTATTCAAAGCCAGTCATTATCAACGTCTACCATTGTTACACGCTACGATGCCAACACCTGTACAGGTACTGACACCGTTAGGGTTAAGTTGTTTGCAAAAGATGACTTGTCTACTGAGCTTAATAGCACAGAGCTTAGTTTGACAATCAGTTCAACTGCAGGCGTTACGGTAGATGCAAAACTCAGCAATATTGAATTGAGTAGCACTCATGCTCTGGCTGGTGAGTCTTTAGAATTAAATATTAAAGGTATAGATGCTCAGAATGACAACAATCAATTACTAGGCAATTATCTGTATAGCTTTGAAACTAGCTGTGCAGGTACATCTTTTGCTCAAGCAAGTATTCAAAGTAATAGTGGATTAGTTTTTAATAATTACAATAATGCAGCTTGTGGTGCAGTAGGTACTACGTCAACCGATACACTAACGGTAAGTCTTTATGAGGCTTCAGATCTATCCACAGCTCTTGATACTAAAACAATCACGATTAATACCTCATACCCTAAGCTTGGTTTCGGTAGCGGTGCTGATTTTGTTGCAGGTAAAATTGAAGGTGTAACTAAGCTGTTAGAAGACGCATCCACATTATTAACAGTAAATGCCGTAGACGTATTAAATCTCAATAGTTTAATTAATAGTGATGATTATGTTGCACAGTGGAGTGCAGATTGTGCTGCGGCGACCTTCAGTATTGAAAGTCAGTCTTTATCTACTCCCACTATTGTGACTCGATATAATGCTAATACCTGTACTGGTAATGATGTTGTTCGGGTTAAGCTGTTTGCTAAAAATGATTTGGCAACAGAGCTCAATAGCACAACTCTAAGTTTGACAATCAACCCAATTGTCGATGTCACCGTTGACGCAAAGCTGAGTGATATAGTTCTTAGTAATAGTCATGCTTTAGCAGGTGAAAGTTTGGCGCTCAGCATTAATGGCTTCGACGCTGATAATGGCAACGCGTTGCTAACAGACAATTATGTTTACACTTTTGCAAGCAGCTGTGTAGGTACTTCGTTCGATCAGGCTAGCATTCAAAGCAATAAAGGTGCGGTAGAAAGTACATACCAAAACGTAAGTTGTGGTGCTATTGGAACGGCATCAACAGATACATTAACCGTCAACCTTTATGAAGCATCAGATCTTGCGACGTCCCTTGATACAAAAACTGTAACGATTAATACCTCTTATCCTAAGCTTGGGTTTGGCAGTGGTGCAGATTTTGTTTCCGGTAAAATTGAAGGTATTACAAAACTTGTTGAAGAGGCATCAACTAAATTAACAGTGAATGCTGTTGATGTGTTGAATCTAAACAGCTTAATCAATTCAGATAATTATGTTGCACAGTGGAGCGCAGACTGTGCCGCGGCAACGTTTAGTATTGAAAGCCAGTCATTATCAACGCCAAGTATTGTTACCCGCTACGATGCCAATACCTGTACCGGTACCGACACGGTTAGAGTTAAGTTGTTTGCAAAAGATGACTTGGTTACAGAACTCAATACTACTTCAATTAGCTTAACCATTAGTTCGGTGGCAGGTGTTGTTGTAGATGCTAAGTTAAGTGATATCAATTTAAGCAGTGATCATGCATTAGCAGGTCAAACCTTAACATTGGGTATCAGCGGCATTGATGTTCTCAATGGGAATGAACCTTTAACAGATAATTATGTTTATACTTTTGAAACTAGCTGTGTAGGAACATCCTTTGCTCAAGCAAGTATTCAGAGTAATGCTGGTTCAGTCGCGAATAGTTATATAAATACTAGTTGTGGTGCGGTAGGCACTTCATCAACAGATACACTAACGGTAAGTCTTTATGAAGCTTCAGATCTATCCACAGCTCTTGATACTAAAACAATCACGATTAATACCTCATACCCTAAGCTTGGTTTCGGTAGCGGTGCTGATTTTGTTGCAGGTAAAATTGAAGGTGTAACTAAGCTGTTAGAAGACGCATCCACATTATTAACAGTAAATGCCGTAGACGTATTAAATCTCAATAGTTTAATTAATAGTGATGATTATGTTGCACAGTGGAGTGCAGATTGTGCTGCGGCGACCTTCAGTATTGAAAGTCAGTCTTTATCTACTCCCACTATTGTGACTCGATATAATGCTAATACCTGTACTGGTAATGATGTTGTTCGGGTTAAGCTGTTTGCTAAAAATGATTTGGCAACAGAGCTCAATAGCACAACTCTAAGTTTGACAATCAACCCAATTGTCGATGTCACCGTTGACGCAAAGCTGAGTGATATAGTTCTTAGTAATAGTCATGCTTTAGCAGGTGAAAGTTTGGCGCTCAGCATTAATGGCTTCGACGCTGATAATGGCAACGCGTTGCTAACAGACAATTATGTTTACACTTTTGCAAGCAGCTGTGTAGGTACTTCGTTCGATCAGGCTAGCATTCAAAGCAATAAAGGTGCGGTAGAAAGTACATACCAAAACGTAAGTTGTGGTGCTATTGGAACGGCATCAACAGATACATTAACCGTCAACCTTTATGAAGCATCAGATCTTGCGACGTCCCTTGATACAAAAACTGTAACGATTAATACCTCTTATCCTAAGCTTGGGTTTGGCAGTGGTGCAGATTTTGTTTCCGGTAAAATTGAAGGTATTACAAAACTTGTTGAAGAGGCATCAACTAAATTAACAGTGAATGCTGTTGATGTGTTGAATCTAAACAGCTTAATCAATTCAGATAATTATGTTGCACAGTGGAGCGCAGACTGTGCCGCGGCAACGTTTAGTATTGAAAGCCAGTCATTATCAACGCCAAGTATTGTTACCCGCTACGATGCCAATACCTGTACCGGTACCGACACGGTTAGAGTTAAGTTGTTTGCAAAAGATGACTTGGTTACAGAACTCAATACTACTTCAATTAGCTTAACCATTAGTTCGGTGGCAGGTGTTGTTGTAGATGCTAAGTTAAGTGATATCAATTTAAGCAGTGATCATGCATTAGCAGGTCAAACCTTAACATTGGGTATCAGCGGCATTGATGTTCTCAATGGGAATGAACCTTTAACAGACAATTATGTTTATACTTTTGAAACTAGCTGTGTGGGGACGTCTTTTGCTCAAACAAGTATTCAGAGTAATGCTGGTTCAGTTTCGAATAGTTATGTGAACACAAGCTGTGGTGCCATAGGATCATCGTCTATCGATACCTTAACCGTTAAATTGTATGAAGCATCCGATCTTTCAACCGTGCTAGATACAAAATCAGTGACGATTGATACTTCATACCCAGAGCTTGGATACGGAACAGGTGCAGATTTTGTGAGTTCGCTTATTAGCGGAAATACAGTATTAACTAATTCCTTGTCTAGTAAACTAACAGCTAATGCAGTTGATGATTTAAATCTAAATAGCAAAATTAGTAGTAATGATTACGTTGTAATTTGGAGCTCCAGTTGCGCTAATTCTACTTTCAGTATTACCAAGCAATCATTAGCTACTGGCAATGCTGAAACTCGGTATGATGCAAATACCTGTACGACTTCCGATATTGTTACGTTGTCCCTTTACGCCAAAAGCGATCTAGCCACTGTGCTTGATACAGCATCTTTGACAATGAATATTGGCCAAGCCGCCGGAGTGGAAGTTGATCCTAAGTTAGGGTTCGGTAATGGCAGTGATTATAGTGACGGACAGCTAAGATTGAGTTCTGATTATGCCTTAGCAGGCAGCTCAATTACTGTAATTGTCAATGGCGTTAATATTAAAGATAACAATGCTTTATTAGCGGCTAATTATCTTTATAAATTTGAATCCAGTTGCCCTGCCAATTCCACCAGTTTCAGTTCTGATGTAATCGCAAGTAATAATGGAGTCGTGAGCAACACTTATACCAACGCTCAGTGCCAAGTTACAGATACCATCACTGTAAGTTTATTTGCAGATGGAGCTAATACCGCTGTAGATACTCCTTTGGCCACTGCTACAGGAACTGTAGAGACTGCACTGCCAAAAATTGGTAGTAAAACTGGTGCAGACTTTATTGATGGCACAATTGAAGGAAATGCCAATCTTGTAGATTCCGCTTCTACATACCTTAGTGCAACAGTTGTTGATCCTTTAAATGTGAATAAATCATTGAGCTCTGCAGATTATTATGTCGAGTGGAGTAGTGTATGTGCGACTGCCAAGTTTAGTATTGCTTCACAGAACATCTCCTCTAGTGTGAAGACCCGTTATGACGGTGATGCTGACTCATGCCCGACCGATGTCGTTACCTTAACCTTGTTCAATAAGTTTGATGATTCATTAGGTTCGATCACCGCAAATATTACAATCAATGCAAGTTTAATTCCGGCAGAGCCAGCGCTAGGTCGAGAAACTGGTGTTGCATTTGTGAGTGAAGAGTTGGATTTCTCTGAATCAAATATTGCAGCTCGTCAGACGATTGAAGTCGCAGTAAATATTGTTGATATCACCGGCGCGGCCAATACATTAATAACTGATACAGAATATGCAGTTAAATTTAACTCGGTGTGTGTGCGAGATGAGCGATCTAGCTTTGATAAAGATCTAGTCCGTACAACCTCAGGTATTGCCAAGGTTTATTACACGGCAAGCGGCTGCACGGGGAGTGATACCATTAATGCAGTGTTGTACGCAGTTGATAATAACTCAGTAGACGAAAGCTCTTCTCTGGCTGTTGCTAGTGGTGCAATAACTATTGAGCTGCCTGAAGTGAATAGTATTGAATATCAGGGGATGACTTCTAGGCAGATTGCTTTACAGGGGATTTCTTATACCGAATTGCCTGAAGTTACTGAAGTAAGCTTCATAGTAAAAGATATTTATAATAAGCCTGTTAGTGGAAAGGATGTAACTTTTAGTCTCTCTAATACCTCGGTAGATGCAACTCTATCGGGTGATTTAGATAGTGATGGAGAGGTTGTTGCGACAACCAATGCAGAGGGTGTTGTTACGGCTTATGTTAATTCAGGTCAGACACACGGTTTGGTCTCTGTATTGGCGGTAACGGATAAGAATGCCGGAGGTTTCCTAAGGACACAGTCGTTTGGTATTAGTATTACTACAGGTATACCTGTGCAGCCATCTTTTAGCTTAGCGCTGGATAACTATAACCCCAGAGGTTGGAATGTAAATGGCGAGACGGTTAAAGCAACAGTTCAGTTGGCTGATAGATTTCATAATCCAGTACCTGATGGGACGATAGTTAATTTTATAACTGATGGTGGTTATATTGAGCCTACCTGTACTACCAGTGGCGGTGCTTGCTCTGTGGATTGGACGTCAGGCAATCCTAGACCTGGTTTCAACAAAGATAATAGCCAAGGGGTTTTACAGAAGAGTAAAACTCAAACGGAACACCCAACAAATGATCCAGCATCACAATTTCATTTTAATAATGATGATAATGGAGCCCCTGTTTGTGGTGCTGACGATACTGCTGCTGCTTGCGACCCTTATCGTTTAGTCGAAGTCGATGCAAATTGGAACGGCGGTCGCTCAGGGGTAGCTACTATTTTGGCTTATGTTGAAGGTGAAGTTGACTTCGCTGATGCAAATGGCAATGGCCGGTTTGATGATGGCGAAGACTTTAGTGCAATGCCTGAAACCTATTTGGATGCGAACGAAGATGGGCAGTACACAGCTCCAGACGAAAATAACCCTTTTGAACAGTTAATCGAATATGTGAAAGATGAGGTTATGACTGCCGCTCCGGCGACCTATCAAGGTGGCAGTTGTACGGATGCGGCTCGAGTTGCTGGGCATTGTGCAAGCCTGGTACATCTCCGCCAAGAAGCTAGACTTGTTATGTCTTCTGATGCAGTTGCTTTTAAAGTAGAGTCTATTACGGGTGGAACTTCTGGTGATTTAAGTTCAGCAACTTGTATTAATGTATTTAATGAAAATACCGTTAACTTTGTATTCTCAGTGAATGATTATAATGGCAATACTCCAATTAATGGGACGGCGTTAACGTTCGCTGCTGAAGGGTTTGATATAGATCAAGCGCCAGGGTCTATTTTAAATAATAGTAAGACTGAGGCGATATCGGTCCCGTTGACCATTCGAGTAGGTGATGAGTATACGGATGATGTTGGTTTTGTTCGATTATCCGCGGCACACCCCGATGGTGGTGTTGCAGGTTCTATTACAATCGAAAACATCACGGATAGTCCAAACCTTAAGATTTCAACAACTGATTATATAATGGACGTTGTTAATGCCGATAATGCGCAAATTGTTGAGTTTAAATTCACAGATACTTGCGGTAATCCGCCTGCGGCGAATGCTATACTTCTTTTCGAAGTTACTGAGCTAGATATTGCTAGTTATGACAAAAACGATGCGATTTCTACTAACCCTATCACTAATGTGAAAACGACTGCGGCAATACCGACAGCTAGAGCACAGAGCTTTCAAATTAATGCTGATCAGTTGACAGTTGATGGTGCTTATAGGGTTCGAATTGAAAATCCAGATCCAGCTTCTGCAGTGACAGAAGGTACATTAACTGTAAAAGCATATAATGTATCCGCTGGAGGAATCGTAACAACCAGTCCAGCATATGCTGTTAAAATGAAATAAACAGTGCATTAAAAGTTGAGATAGCCTTAGCTCTAATAGCGAGTTGCCATCTCAACTGATTAAAGTCACGATATCATCATCAAACCCAGCCTAGTGCTGGGTTTTTTGTTATGATGTTTAAAATCTTGAATCTGAAGTCGAATGTAGCCATGTCAGAACTTAAAAATGATCGTTTTTTACGCGCATTATTGCGTGAACCTGTAGACCAAACACCGGTATGGATGATGCGCCAAGCGGGTCGTTATCTGCCAGAGTATCGTGCGAGTCGTGCGACTGCCGGTGATTTCATGAGTTTGTGTAAGAACCCAGAGTTCGCTTGTGAAGTAACCATGCAACCGCTTGAGCGTTATCCTTTAGATGCAGCTATTTTGTTTTCTGATATCTTAACGATTCCAGATGCAATGGGCTTGGGTCTTTATTTTGAAACGGGCGAAGGCCCGCGTTTCAAAAAGATCGTACGTACTGAAAAAGACGTTGCTGCATTAAAAGTAACAAATACCGCAAAAGATCTTCCTTATGTGACGGATGCTGTAAGTACTATTCGTCGTGAATTGAATGGTCGTGTACCTCTTATCGGTTTTTCTGGAAGCCCTTGGACACTCGCGACTTACATGGTTGAAGGGGGTTCTTCTAAAGACTTCCGTCATGTAAAAGCTATGATGTACGATACGCCAGAAGTGATGCATCAGCTATTGAGTGTATTGGCGGACTCTGTGACTGAATATTTGAATGCTCAAATCGCAGCGGGCGCACAAGCAGTACAAATTTTTGATACTTGGGGCGGCAACTTGAGCGATGTGTGTTATCGCGAGTTCTCCCTAAAATACATGAACCAGATTGTTGCGGGTCTAACTCGTGAAAATGAAGGCCGAAAAGTGCCCGTGATCTTGTTCACCAAAGGTGGTGGTCAGTGGTTAGAAGCAATGGCTGATACAGGCTGTGATGCTTTAGGTATCGATTGGACAACCGATATGGGTAATGCCCGTAGCCGGGTTGGTGACCGTGTTGCCTTGCAAGGTAATATGGATCCTTCCGTATTGTATGCCAAGCCAGCAACGATCCGTAAAGAAGTTCAGCGTATCCTGAATAGTTATGGTTCTGGTACAGGTCATGTATTCAATCTGGGTCATGGTATTCACCAGTTTGTCGATCCAGCGCATGCTGGAGCGTTCATTGAAGCGGTGGTTGAATTAAGCCGTGAACAGCATAAATAATTGCGATTAAGTTTATAAAAGCCCACATTAAGTGGGCTTTTTTGTTTGTAAAATTTCTTTTCGGCCAACATTCAAGTCAATGACCAAAGTTGACGAATCGCTACCTCAAGTTATCCTGTAGGTAGAATTAACGATTTAGTGTAGAATGTGCCGCGAAAAATGGGTGAATGTTCAGCAATAGCGACAGGCGATTTGGTAATGACAGTGAAGACAGTGGATGCCCTATTGGTAGGTGCCGGAGCGATGAGTACGACTTTAGCAATGATGCTAAATAAGCTCGATCCGACTTTAAAAATCTGTGTAGTTGAACGACTTGATCAGGTAGCTCACGAGAGTACTGATGGTTGGAACAATGCGGGTACTGGCCACGCTGCCTATTGTGAATTGAACTATACCCCTGAAGATGGCAAGGGCGGCATTGATATATCTAAAGCGCTAGATATTAATGCCTCTTTCGAAGTCACTCTTCAATTTTGGTCGCACTTGGTAAAAGCAGGTGTTTTACCAGCGCCTAAAGAATTTATTAATCGTACCCCACACAAGAGCTTTGTTTGGGGTAAGAAAAACGTTGAGTTCTTACGCAAGCGTCATGAGTTAATGAGCGCTCACCACCTGTTTGAAGGCATGGAATATAGTGAAGATCCTGCTCAGTTAACCACGTGGATGCCTTTGGTGATGAACTCGCGTAAAGGTAAAGACCCTGTTGCAGCAACGCGTGTTAATCATGGTTCTGATGTTGATTTCGGTTCGTTAGCCAGAGACATGGTTTCGCATTTAGAACAACAAGAGAACTTTGAATTGCTACTGGGCCATTCAGTAGAAGATATGAAGCGCAGTAGCCAAGGTGGCTGGTCTGTTTTGCTAGAGGATAATAAATCTGGCGAGGTAACCCGCGTGCGTTCTAAGTTTGTATTCTTAGGGGCTGGCGGTGGTGCTTTACCGTTACTGCAAAAGTCAGAGATTCCAGAATGCGAAGGTTATGGTGGCTTCCCTGTTAGTGGTCAATGGCTTGTGTGTACAAAGACCGAAGTGGCCAATCAGCACCATGCAAAAGTGTATGGCAAGGCTGCGATTGGCGCGCCACCGATGTCAGTTCCACACTTAGATACGCGAGTGATCAACGGCGAACGTGCATTATTATTTGGTCCTTTTGCAGGTTTTACTACCAAGTTTCTAAAAGAAGGTTCAGTGATGGACCTGCCAGCGTCCGTTAAAGCCAATAACCTAAAGCCTATGCTTTCGGTGGGCATGAATAATATGGCGTTGACGAAATATTTGATCAGTGAAGTGTTTCAGTCAGACAAGTCGCGCATGGAGTCATTACGTGAATACTTCCCTGCTGCTAAAGATGAAGACTGGACATTAGCCAACGCTGGACAGCGCGTACAGATCATCAAAAAAGATGAGAAAGGCAAAGGCAAGCTAGAGTTTGGTACAGAGATCGTTGCCGCCGCAGACGGAACTTTAGCCGCACTATTGGGTGCTTCTCCGGGGGCATCTACTGCAACGCAAACAATGATCGATGTGATTGAGCGTTGCTTTAGCGATAAGCTGGAGAGTGGTGGTTGGAAAGAAGGCTTGAAAGCAATGATCCCATCCTACGGTGAGTCGTTAATTGAAAATGCTGAGTTGCTCCGCACTATCCGCCAAGATACGTTAAGTACACTTAAGCTCAACGAATAGCTTGAAAGAGTGGTTTAAAAAGAATGGTTTGAAAAAAGTGGCTTAAAGCACTCGTTCAAAAAGCGCTATTGAATAAATAGCGCTTTTTTTATGCCTGCTTTCTAATAACTGCTTCGGTTAACAGCTATGCGCTATAAATACGCTTAACGCGTTGAGTCAGTTGGCAAAATAACTCATAGCTGATGGTATTGCATAGGCTCGCAATCTCATTGGCATTAATGTGTTCTCCCCAGAGTTCAACTTCTGCACCCACATCAATATCATCGTTATCGTTAAGGTCGATACATAGCATATCCATAGAAACTCTACCTACCGTATGCAAGCGTTTGCCATTGCACCACACAGGGGTTCCTGAAGGTGCGCTGCGCGGATAACCGTCACCATAGCCGATCGCCACAATACCAATACGAGTGCTTTGCTCAGCAATCCAGCTATCGCCATAACCAATGCTTTCACCTGCGTTGACGATGTGGCTAGCCATAATTTTAGATGTTAACGTCATCACTGGTTTTAGTATGGATTGACACGGGTTGCTATCAATTAACGGTGAGCTGCCATACAACATAATGCCGGGGCGACTGATGTGATCACGCACCTTGGGCCAAGCGATAATGGCTGCACTATTATTGGAAGATAAAATCAGCTCAGGCCAAAACAACTTTTGCTGTTGTAATATCGTGTCGAGTGCTTGAAACTGAGTCTCTGTCTTGGCTTTCTCTAAATCATCCGAACAGGCAAAGTGACTCATTAAGACTTTGATGCGTAGCCCAGCATTGCGGCACATATCTAATAGAGTATTGGCTTCATCTAGACGAAAGCCTAAGCGATTCATGCCCGTATCGATTTTGAACCAGAGCTGTAATTGCGCGAAACAAGGGTCGCTGATTAAAATATTTAGCTGGCTTTGATGATGAAGCACCATTTCGATGTCATGCTCCACAGCAGAAAGCCACTCATCTTTATCAAAGGCGCCTTCTAAGACCACGATCGGTTTTTTGATGCCTTGATGACGCAGCTGCAAAGCTTCATCCATACAAGCAACCGCAAAGCCGTCAGCTTCTGTTAACGCTTGTGCGGCAGGTAATGCACCATGACCATAAGCATTGGCTTTAATAACCGCGTATGCTTGTTGGCTATGCTGCTTTGCCAATTGATAGTTATCTTTCAAGTGCTGTAGATTAATGACTGCTTGAGTTGGACGGGCCATGTTTTTCGCTTAAATCTGGAAGACTATATATTAGGTAAGGTTTATTATGTCAGGCTGCGCAGTCGTAAACTAGCACTGACCTTGTAAAGTACATTTTTAATTAATAGAGTTGTTAAATTCATGCACCCACTGATTGCTGATAAAACATTAGTTTTCTCCCCAGCACTTGCCGCAACCATTGGTTTGGAAGAGGCAATTGCCCTGACTTGGCTAAATGATATTGCCCAAGCACTGAGCGGCATTCAATGGCACATTAATAATGACCAAGTACGTCAGGTATTTCCTTTTTGGGATGATCAAAAGATTCGTCTAGTACTTCGCAACCTGCACGAAAAAGGGTTAGTGAAACTGGTATCCCCATTATTTCCAGATGCTCCGCAGCTGATCTTTTGCTTCCCGAATCAGGCTCAGCAGCCACCACCACAAGAAGCCGTTGTATCACCTCAGCAACAGCCTTTTCAGGAAACATTGCAAAGACCAGCACAGCCAAATTATCAGCAACCGTCCTTTCAGCCGTCGTCAGGGCAGCACTCGTCGGGTCAACACTTGGCGGGTCAGCAGGTCAACTCAAAACAGCCCATGCAGCAACAGTGGCAACCGACGCGTGATGGCTTGAACCGTTTACAGCAACACGGAATTCCCGACAGTTATAGTTTATCGAAGCTGGATGAGTTTATTCTGCAGGCACGAGAGAATGGCAATAATCGCAATGACTGGAATACCCAGTTTTTCCGTTTTATTAAAAAACACTGGGTTTATACCCAAACCGATGCGCATAAAAAGCAGCAGCGTATCGCAGAAAAAGCTTCGTTCAGTACCAACCATACTCAAGGTCCTGACCGTCAAGAGCGATTCCAGGCCCGCCGTGAAGAGGCAGGGCCAATTACTCAACAGTGGCAGCCCAGTTTGGATGCGCAGCAGATATTGCAGCGGGCAGGTATTAAGCCGCAGTTTATTCAAGACTCTATTCCCGAGTTTGTCTTATACTGGCAAGAGCGCGGTGATGCGCATAAAACGTGGAATACTAAGTTTATTCAACACGTGCGACAACAGTGGGCGCGTTATTCCTCTTCGCTAGAACACTCATCGATGCCAACCCGTATCAGTGCAGATTGGCAGCCAGATAACGACTGTTATGATATTCTGGCAATGGCACACATCGATGTGAATTATGCGAAAAGTTTGATCGGTGAATTTGTTTTATATTGGCGTGATTCCAATCAGTTGCAAACCAGTTGGAATAGTAAATTTTTACAGTATGCTAAGCAGCAATGGGCAAGGCAGTTAAACCAAGGCTCTCAAACAGGTGGCAACTATGCAAAATCAGGAACTGCTCAATCAAGTAACTCAACAGCTTCAGCGAGTCTCGACCAGCTCCTCGATAACGACTGGTGATCAAGAGGCGCCGGCTCGTAAGTTAGATGACCATCAACGAGATGCCATTAATCAGGTCTTTGCCTTACTGCGTTTTAATTATCACAATCAATTTCTAAAAGCCTTTCCAGATTTAGAAACAGTCAAGCTCGCAAAACAATTGTGGGCTCGTTTGTTGGTAGATTACCCCGCCGAAACGATCATGTTTGCCGCCGAGCAAGTCGTTAAGCAGCAAAAGTTCTTACCCAATGTGCATGACATGATTGAATCGTGTCAGTCTTCCGCGCATAAACTATTGGGTATGCCAGATGCGCATTCAGCGTACATAGAAGCGTGCCGTGCGCCCTCGCCTAAAAAAGAATACAAATGGTCTCACCCGGCGGTTTATTATGCCGGTCGCGCCAGTGATTGGTTCTTCTTAGCAAACTCGGTAGAAGCAAAGGCGTTTCCAGTATTTGAGCGTAACTATGCAATGCTAATGGAAAGAGTCGCTGCAGGAGAAAGCATCGAAATCGAATTACCAAAAGCCTTACCCGAGCATGTTGAAATACCGATCGAACGCAAAGACCTACAGAAAAAAATGAAGCAACTGCTGAAGGATTCGGGGCTTTAATACTATCTATTCAAGGCAATGTCATAGCGCAATGTCTTATTTGATATAGCGGATATTCTTAATCTGGTATTGGGCTCTAATGTGCGCTCACTATTAATTAGTTGGTTTTTTAACGAAGCTAACCGGCTCTCCTACTTCAATATAACTCACTAATAATGCGTCATTGAATCATCGTTAATACGAGTATTAAGCATGAAAAAAAGATTTGCTAATCCGTTAAAAAATATCTCTGATCAATTTGAAAAAATGATTAATGGACGGCTGTGGCTGAAGGTCATGCTGGCGTTAGTTCTTGGGGTATTGGCTGGGATTTTATTAGGACCAGACTTGGGCTTAGTCTCAGCGGCTGCGGTAAAAACAATTACGTCTTGGTTGGCACTGCCAGGGCAAATATTTTTAGCGGCCATTCAAATGATTGTTGTGCCCTTGGTCGTCGCATCGATCGTGCTAGGGTTAGCCGCCAACAATAACCCAGCCGCAATGAAAAAGAATGGACTTATCGCGATCACATTTATTTTTCTGTCGACGGCCATTGCCGCTGCTATTGGAATCTTCTTGGCGTTAAATATTCAGCCAGGTCACTTTGTTGATGCATCTTCTTTGATCGAATCCGGTGTTGCGGAAGGAGCAAATGTTGTGGCTAAAGGCTTCCCTGCTGCTTCAGAGTTGCCTAGTAAGGTCTCAGGGTTAATTCCTAAGAATCCTTTAGCGTCGATGGCTACCGGAGAAATGCTACAGGTTATTTTATTCTCGGCAGTACTGGGTGCAGCCTTAATATCGATACCTGCTCAACAATCAAAACCTTTATTTGATCTTTTTAGTGCCTTGCAAGAAGTAAGCTTACGTATCGTATCTTGGGCAATGTTGCTAGCGCCTTTGGCTGTATTTGGTTTAATAGCACAGCTAGTAGCGAATCTTGGAATTGAAGTTTTAGCAGGCATAGCGATTTATGTATTTACGGTCATATTAGGATTGTTGATTGTCGCATGTATGTATTTTGCTGTTGCCAAGGTAACGTCTGGGCAACCTTTGAAAGTTTTTTTCATTAACGTAAGAGAGCTGCTGCTATTGGCATTTTCTACTAGTAGCTCTGCTGCGGTAATGCCAATATCGCTTAATGTCGTAGAAGAAAAATTAAAAGTAAAACCAGAGATATCCCGCTTTTTAATTCCACTTGGCGCGACCATTAATATGACAGGTACCGCAATGTACCAAGGTGTCGCGACTGTTTTTCTTGCGCAAATTTTTAACGTAGATCTTAGTTTATTTAACTATGTATTTATCGTAACAATGGCCGTCGCGGCCTCGATTGGTTCGCCGGCAACGCCAGGGGCGGGAATTATTATTTTAAGCATGGTTTTAGAAGGCGTTGGTATTCCGGCTGCAGGCATCGCGATTATTTTAGGGGTCGATAGAATATTAGATATGTGCAGAACGTCGATCAACGTACTGGGTGATGTTGTTGCGTGTACCACAGTGCAATATTTCTCTCCGCAAGGCGCCTCTGTAGAAAAACACAGCGAAGGAAGTTAGTAAGTGATGGAAAAAATAACGCAATTATTTTCAGCGGATAATGAAATGATCATTCTTACGTTGGTTCTATTAGGAATAATCACCGTATTATTTTCTTTAAATCATTTCTTGCGGGAATACTGGGAATCAAGAAGGTTTCAATTTCAACTAACCATGTTAGTGCTCAGCTTATTATCGTGCGTTTTGGTTATCATTGTACTGCCGATTAATGAAACATTACGCGGAGAGTTATTAACCTTATTTGGCGTGCTATTAAGTGCTTCGATTGCTTTTTCTTCAACAACGTTTATTGGCAATATTCTTGCGGGTTTTATGTTGAAGGTGATTAAAAATATTAAACTTGGCGATTACATAACGGTGAACGATGTAACAGGGCGAACAACCGAAATGAGCTTGCTGCATATTGAGGTTCAAACCGAGCAAAGTGATTTAGTGACCATTCCTAATACGGTCATGGTGACGCAGCCGGTTAAGGTAGTCCGCTCGACAGGCACTATTATCTCGGTGGATATTTCACTGGGTTATGATGTGCCGCGCTCAAAAATATCTGAGTTATTATGCTTAGCGGTTGAAGATGCAGGGCTCACTGATAGCTTTGTGCAAATTAGAGAATTGGGCGATTTTAGTGTGACGTACCGAGCTGCAGGACGCATCACTGATACATCAGCGTTATTGTCGATTAAATCGAACCTGTATGGTGCAGTACTCGACCGTATGCATGGAGCAAAAATAGAAATTGTTTCACCTAACTTTATGAATACGCGTACGGTACAAGACGTACAGATGATCCCTAAGAGCCAAAAGCATGCACCGAAAGATAACAACAACGGCAGTGTAGAAAAAATAATTTTTGAAAAAGCAGAAAAGGCATCAGCAATTTCTAATATTCAGACAGAAATTGAAAAGCTTGCGGCGCAACTAGGAAATAAGGAAGAGCCGGTTAGCGAAGAGCAAAAGAAAAGTGCGGTGGCAAAACTTGAACAGCTCAAAGTAGAGCTAAAAATTAAAGAAGAGCTGTTACTGGAAGATGAAGTAACGTCAGAAGAGGAGATCGAGCCAGAGGATCAAATAAAGCCTAAGGATCGATCCTAAACTTTAGTTAAATAAGATGAGTAGCCAGAGGGCTTACTCATCATCATCCCAATTACCTTCGTAACCGGCCGCTAAATTCTCAAAGCGCGTATATTTACCGACAAACGCTAAACGGTCAGTACCAATTGGGCCGTTACGGTGTTTACCGGTAATGATCTCGGCAATGCCTTTGTCGGGAGTATCTTCGTTATAGACTTCATCACGATAAATAAAGGCGATGATATCCGCATCCTGCTCGATTGCACCTGATTCACGTAGATCTGACATCACTGGGCGTTTATTAGGACGTTGCTCCAAGGAACGGTTTAGCTGAGACAGCGCAATGATCGGGCAGCTGAACTCTTTTGCGATGGCTTTCATACTACGCGAGATCTCAGAGATCTCTTGCGAGCGGCCTTCTGATGGCCCAGACACCCGCATTAACTGCATATAATCCACCATAACAAGCGCTAGATCGTTGTCGTTCTCACGATAGACCTTACGGCAGCGTGCGCGCATATCTTGTGGGGTTAAAGCTGGGGTGTCATCAATGTAGAGCGGTAAATCTTTTAAGATGTTTACTGCAGACGAAAGGCGAGGCCAATCGTCTTCAATTAACTTACCACTACGAATACGAGTTTGGTCGATTTTTCCGATAGACGATAGCATACGCATAACGATCGATTCAGACGGCATCTCCATACTGAATACGATGCAAGGGCGTTTAGTCGCGACCAGAGCATTCTCAACCAGGTTCATCGCATACGTCGTTTTACCCATAGAAGGACGACCGGCAACAACAACCATATCGGCTTTTTGGAAGCCCGAGGTGCGATTATCAATCTCAGTAAAGCCCGAAGTAATACCACTTAATCCTTCAGGCTTATTAAATAATTCGTCGAGCTGATCTAGTGTGCTTTTCAGAATTGGGCCTACAACAACAGGGCCACCTTCTTTGCGGTTACCTTCCGCGATTTGAGCAATTTTTTGTTCGGCATCCGAAAGGATATCGAGAGAGTTCTTACCTTCGGGTTCATACGCCGATTGGGTAATATCACTCGCGGCTTCAATGAGGCGGCGCTGCTGAGAACGCTCTTTAACAATAACCCCATAAGCACCACTGTTGGCGGTCGACGGCGTCATATCGGCTAATTCGCCTAAATAGGCGATGCCCCCGACTTCATCTAAAGTGCCCAGCTCCTCAAGTTCTTCCGAGACGGTCACCACATCAATCGGTTGTTCTTGATCAACCAAAGACTTAATCGCCCGATAAATATTTCGATGCTTGTGGCTGTAAAAATCGGTGTCTTCTAATACTTCTGAAACTGATTCCCAAGCACGGTTATCCAGTAGTAAACCACCCAGTACCGATTGTTCAGCATCAATAGAATGAGGAGGTGTACGTAACGATAAAGTTTGTTGGTCAGCAGCTTTGTCAGTCATTATTAATCAGTCAGTAGCCAAGAATTTGAATCAAAAAAAATGCACTACTAGCATAAGCTAATAGTGCATCTTTATAAAACTAAAGTTTATGCAAAAAGAGATTAGTCTTCAGCAACAACCAATAGCTTCAATGTTGCAGAAACTTCTGCGTGTAACTGTACAGTGATGTCGAACTCACCAACGTTACGGATCGGACCAGTCGGCAAGCGAACTTCAGCTTTAACCAACTCAACACCAGCTTCAGTAGCAAGCTCAGCGATATCGCGGTTGCCCAAAGAACCGAACAACTTACCTTCGTCGCCAGCTTTAACAGCAACAGTAAGTTCGATTTCTTCGATCTTAGTCTTGCGCGCTTGAGCGGCTTCTAATTTAGCAACAGCGGCTTTCTCAAGCTCTGCACGACGAGTTTCGAAGTGTTCAGTGTTTGCTTTAGTTGCAGAAACTGCTTTGCCTTGTGGCAAAAGGAAGTTACGTGCGAAACCTGGCTTAACAGTAACTGTATCGCCTAGGCCGCCTAATTTAGCAACTTTTTCTAATAGAATAACTTTCATAATAAAATCCTTAGCACTACAGAGTCGAGACCTTTCGGGTTCAATCAACTGTGTCTTTTAGTCTGCCCCTAATATCAATAAGACTATCGATCAGAGAGACAAAAATTAGTAATGTAAATAGGTAGGGGCCGAATAGAAAGACGCTTATATAAAACGCAACCAGCCATTGTCCACCTAAGTTTTTCATCTCGACAAGCTTGTGCACAAAAGAGGCACCCGCAACGACAAGAGGAATGATTAATATCGGTAATATACCGCTAATTAACGGAGGAAGGTTCGAGCCAAAAACCAACAATAAAACAACACTTACGGCATAGCCAACAGGTAATCTTAAAGAGTGGAATTCTTCACTATAACCACCAGGGTTATAAAAGGCCGCTTGCCACCAGCGCGCTAATAATAAGCACAAAACCATGACCATCGTTTGAACGGCAGCCAATGCCCCAATCATTAAAGGGCCAACTTTAGGTTGAATGCTATGCCAAAGCTCAAGGTTATCCTTTAAGGCTTCTGCTAGCATGACTTCACTTTGCTTTTGTACTTCGGCTAATACCTCGGGCATTAACAAAGGTAAGGCAAAATAAATCAACACACCCATACCACTAGCGCTCAGCAGCGTTAATCTAAGATCAATGCTCGAACGTAAGATAATGGCTAAAGTCGAAGCGCCAAGGGCTGTGATAAGAGGCGTTGAATCCCCCATAGCCAACCAAGCAAACGCCGGTAAACTACCCCACAAAACCACATTGGCGGCTTCTTTTGCTCCATGACGCAATATAGAAAGCGCCATAAGAGCAGCGCCTAGCCAGAAAAGCAGAGGAATAAACATCGTCGCGACAATCGCAATGATTGCGTTAAGTGGTTTATCCATACTCCATTTAGCAAGCGCTTTAAACATTATTACTACAACCGTCGCTTATTTATGAGCGTCAGTGTATGGCAATAAAGCAATGTAACGAGCGCGTTTAATTGCAGTAGACAATTGACGCTGATACTTAGCTTGAGTACCGGTAATACGGCTTGGAACGATCTTGCCAGTTTCAGTAACGTAGCCTTTCAACGTATCAAGATCTTTATAATCGATCTCTACAACGTTTTCAGCAGTGAAACGGCAGAACTTACGACGACGGAAAAAACGTGCCATGGTAAAACTCCTATTCTTCTTCAGCAGCAGGTGCGTCAGCAACTACTTCTTCAGTTTCAGTGGCGTCAGCAACTTCAGCAACAGGTGCTTCAGGGCGACGGTCATCACGACGACGGTCATCACGGCTTTCAGCCGCTTTAACTGCAGATACTTCAGTAACAGCTTCGTCACGACGAATAACCATGTTACGTAAAACAGCATCGTTATAACGGAAAGAAGTCGTTAGCTCGTCAAGAACGGCTTGAGAACATTCGATGTTCATCAAAACGTAGTGAGCTTTATGGATGTTGTTGATTGGGTATGCCAAGTGACGACGGCCCCAGTCTTCCAAACGGTGGATTGTGCCTTCAGACTCTTCGATAGACGCAGTATAACGCTCTACCATAGCTGAAACTTGTTCGCTTTGATCAGGGTGTACCAAAAACACTACTTCATAATGACGCATGTTTAGGCTCCTTATGGTTTGTTTAGCCTTCCAACTACTTTAATAAGTGCTAGTAAGGCAAGGAGTCTTCCGCTGATGACTGATAAATACTGGCTTAGAGCCAAATTTAGCTGTCTCAGACAGAAAAATGAGCGCGGATTTTATCAGGCTGTTGGATAATATTCAATCAAATACGCATTTCGTGTGAGCATTGGGTAAATATAAGCAGTTGGGTTTGCCATTAATGTCAGCTAGATTAGACTAACAACAAAGCAAAAATAAAATTATAGAGAATTAAGCATGTTGAAAAAACATTTCACATCACGTCTTTTTCCGGTATTAATGATTGCAGGTACCGCTACAGGGTTGGTTGGTTGTAGTGGCAATGATACCAGTTCGACATCGTTGGGCTCATTGGTCGCGATAAAATTCGAAGCGGTGGATAAAGTCATTGTCGAAGATGCTTGGACCACGGCTAATTACAAAGCAATCGCTTCATTGGGCTACTCCTCCCTAGTGGATAACCTAGATCTTCGTAGTGCGTTTTTAGGGCATGAAGAGGATCTGGGGAAGTTTCTCAATATCTTTGCAGCTAATGGTACTTTTCCTTGTGATATTGGCTCCATTAGCCTTTCTCAAGATGACTATCGACGCGCTGTTTTTAACGCCTGTCAACTAGGCACAACGCTATATGATGGCGAGCTTTGGACAAGTGTTACTGAGCATTGCGATGAGCAGTCCGAGGAAGTCACTAAAACGTTCACCTTGGGCTATAAAGATTATAGACACCGCCAAAAGTTAAATAATAGTACAAGCTACTCACAGGCCTATACCAACGGTGAGTATGTATTTACGTCTTTGCATGAACTGGATTCCGACAATATTTCAGACAGCAATGCATGTCCGCGAGCTAACGAACTAAGCTCTAAAGTTGTTTTTAATCCACGAGCGTTTACACAAGTTGAAGAAGATGAATCTGAAACAGTCATTACGAATGCTAGCTATGAATTCCAGCCAGATTTAGGATATGTTGAATATGAAAATCTAGAATTGATTGAAGATGTTCCTAATTCATCTGAATATGATATTAGCGGATCAATTAATATGAATTCTTTGGGGCGAGATATTGTAATTACTGGTACTGACTTTAAATACAGCAAAGACGGTATTACAACGGCAGGTACTTTAAAGCTCACTAAGGGTAATAGTGAGATTACTTTAGAGTTCACATCTCAGTCGGTCGAAATAAGTTTTGATGAAAATACAACGATCCCTGGTCCAGCAGATGCTAACGAGACAATTGCACAAGAAGACTTCTAGATTTTTTGAATAGTAGAATTATTAAAATAGATTGAAGCCGCTATCTTCTTAAGAAGGTAGCGGCATTTTTATTGATAAGGATTTAGGACAGCACCCGTTTACGGAGTAGGCTCCGGCGCAACCGAATCTGATGGCTGAGGACTCAAACCTCTTAGGCTCTCTGGCACCGATTCCAAATGAAGCGTACGAGAAGGGAATGCGCAATCAGCACCATGCTCATGAATGATGTTTAAAATCTTTAACATCACGTCTTGTTTAATGTGATGAAACGCGACCCAATTCGTTGTCTTAGTGAAGGTATAAATAAAGAAATCTAAACTGGATGCACCAAAGCTCGTAAAGTTAACGATCAAGGTTTGGTTCGAATCAATATCTTCATGCTGAGCTAGCATGTTTCTTACATCATCAAGAATCAGCGGAAGTTTTTTCGAGTCACTGTAGCGAACACCGATAGTCTCGTTAATACGACGATTGCTCATGCGCGACGGATTCTCTACCGATATATTGGTAAAAATCGAGTTAGGAACATACAGCGGACGCTTATCGAAAGTACGAATGGAGGTTAAGCGGAAAC
>OJEW01000009.1_pt1 | contig 129956 bp, 112 predicted proteins | sample 1593861 | NCBI WGS metagenome assembly OJEW01 (sample SAMN05416806, study PRJEB24817) | seawater metagenome | isolation source: Sea water | place: Canada:Atlantic | collected 2013-11
TGCCTCGCTAAGCGTTGCCTGCTCTGCCGTCTCAGTGGGGTCGCATTATAGGGAGATCCGAAAACAGATCAACCCTTTTTTGAAGAAAACTTGAAAAAACATGCTGTTCGCGCATATTTTCATCGAAACGGTTACTTTAAACACTAAAAAGGCCCACAAGGGCCTTTTTACTCAATGAACGAGAAGCTTCCAACCAAGTTTACTTTGCTGTTTAGACTCTTGTTGTAGTTCACTTGCCATTAATGGATGTTCTTTTAACCAGTTATTTTCGAATGTTAATGTTAAAACTTCATTCTTAGCGGTTAATTCAAAATGTGGCAGAACATCGTCCTGTCGTCTCATCGACAAAATAACAGATACTCGAAGTAATCTTACAATGTACTGCGCAAGAAGGTTGTTTGCACCTAACGCGTTGAAGCTATCTTTTGGTATATCAGAACGATGTGCATCGGCTACTGCCACAATTAACCTGTGCTCTGATTGCGAAAAACCAGGCATGTCGGTATTTTCTAGGATATACGCTGTATGCTTATGATACTGCTTATACTCTATTAGTAAGCCGATTTCATGTAACTGTGCAACGGCTTTTAATAGGGGTAAGCCATTTAAGTGATTAATTGGCCAATCTTCATTGATGCTTTGTGCGAGCTCAATTGCCAAACTAGAAACTCGTGATGCTTGTTTTTGGTCAACATGGTATCGACTCATAAACCCATCAACTGTTCGCTTTCTTATATCGCTATTATGAAACTCTGGCACCATGCTATATAAAACACCTTCACGAAGTGCGCCGCCTGCAAGTCCCATTTTTTCAATTTCTAACGATTCAAACAAAGCAATCAAGATAGCAAGGCCCGATACAAATACCAATCGACGATCTTCGCTTAAACCTGGAAGGTCTAACGCTGCAATGGATTTAAATGCAATTGATTGCTCTTTTATTGAATTAAGCTTTTCTAAAGTAAGAAGATCATCAAGGTTTTGTGCCACCATAATTTCTTGAATTGCTTGTACTGTACCTGATGCGCCTGATGCTATTTGCCATCCTGCGGCTTTGTATTCAGGAGCTATATTATCAATAACAGTTCGAGCAGCCTTTATAGCGGTATTGAAATTGCTATGTGTTAATAAGCAATCTTTAAAGTAACGCTCAAGGTAAGTAACACACCCCATGTTGAGGCTCTTGTATAAAAGTGCATCAAACTCTTTACCAATCACTACTTCAGTGCTTGCACCACCAATGTCAATAACAAGCTGTTTGCCAGTACATGCAGAAGTATGCGCTACACCTTTGTATATGGTACGCGCTTCTAATTCACCACTGATAACATTGATTTTATGGCCAAGAATTTTTTCAGCCTGCGCTTTAAATATTTCAGCATTGGTTGCTAAGCGTAATGTAGCCGTAGCTACTATTGTAATATTTTGATTTGGAATATCTTGTAAACGCTCAGCAAAAAGCGCGAGGCATTCCCAGCCTCGTTGCATAGCCTCGGTGCTTAATATGTTATCTTTATCAAGCCCTGCGGCTAACCTGACCTTGCGTTTTACGCGACCAATAGTTTGTAAACCGCCAGCCACTGATTTGGCAATTAGCATATGAAAGCTATTTGATCCCAAATCAATAACTGCGTATACATTTTTTTGCGGTATAAGTTGCCCCACCGTTCAAAAACCTCTAGTTACTACTACTTATACAAACGGTCTATTACGACCGTCCTTTTTGGTAACTATTATTTGGTCGACGTCCGTTATTGTTACTACGATTACGAGGACCATTTGAATAGTTGCGCTTTCTTTGAATAATAGGCTTAGTTAAATCATCTAACAAAGCGGCTTTATCGTAATGCGATAAAGGAATGCTGTGCTCTATGTATTCTTCAATTTCATGCAGGTTGTATGCATATTGTTCACACGCAAAGCTTATTGCATGTCCTGATGCACCTGCACGACCTGTTCGACCAATACGATGAACATAATCCTCACAGTCGTCTGGTAAGTCAAAGTTAAATACATGACTTACTTCTGGTATATGCAACCCACGCGCTGCAACATCAGTTGCAACTAAAAAGTCTAATTCGCCTTTGCTAAATTGCGCTAAAATGCTTTGACGTTTTTTCTGATTTACATCACCCGTTAGCATACCAACACGATGACCATCAGCTTTTAACCACGCATATACGGTTTCACAGCTGTGTTTAGTGTTTGCAAACACAATGGCTTTATCAGGCCATTCTTCTTCAATTAACGTTAATAAAAGCTTAATTTTATCTTCTTGTGAAGGGTGAAATAGCTCTTCTTTTATGCGTTTACCGGTTTTTACGTCTGGCTCAATTTGTACATGCTCTGGGTTGGTCATGTGTTCAAAAGCAAGTTCTTGCACGCGGTATGATAAAGTCGCAGAAAATAATAAGTTTAATCGCTTAGACGTATCTGGCATACGATCAAACATATAACGTATATCTTTTATGAAGCCTAAATCGAACATACGATCAGCTTCATCAAGCACGACAACCTCAATTTCATTTAGGGTGTAACAGCCTTGCTTGTACAAATCGATTAAACGACCTGTCGTGCCAATTAAAATATCTACGCCTTTTTCTAATTGTGCACGTTGTTTTTCGTAATCTTCGCCACCATATACTAAACCTAAGTTAAGATTACAGTGTGGCGCTAAAATTTTTGCATCTTTGTGTATCTGAATCGCAAGCTCCCGAGTAGGGGCCATGATCAGGGCTCTTGGATGTTTACTAGGTGCTTTGCTAGATTGTAATAACCGATGGCACGTAGCAGTTAAAAATGCCAACGTTTTGCCTGTACCTGTTTGTGCTTGGCCCGCAATATCGCGTCCATCACAAATAAAAGGTAGGCATTTTGCTTGAATAGGTGTGCAATATTCAAACCCATTCTCGGTTAGACCGGCAACCACTTCCGGTGCGATAGCAAAGTCTGAAAACTTTTTATCGGTTAAATGTGTCTTAGTCATAGCGTTTAAGCATAACGTTTAAACTTGCAATAAGAAACAAGAGTGTTTAAATACGCACTAAATATTTCGCCTAACTAAATCGGAGAGCGCAATGAGCGAGAAAATAATCCAAATTACTGACGATAGCTTTGAAGCTGACGTATTACAATCAGACAAGCCTGTACTAGTAGACTTCTGGGCTGAATGGTGCGGACCTTGTAAAATGATCGCCCCTATCCTTAATGAAGTTGCTGATGAATACGACGGTCGTGTTGCTGTTGCTAAACTTAATATTGACCAAAATGCTGGCACTCCGCCTAAATTTGGTATTCGCGGCATCCCTACTTTGCTTCTTTTTAAAGATGGCCAAGTTGCTGCAACTAAAGTTGGTGCACTTTCAAAAACACAACTTATCGAGTTTTTAGATAACAACATCTAATAGACTAGAACTAAAAAAGGGCTTTTTGCCCTTTTTTTGAATTTATTTTGTATAAACACTGGACGCTATGCCAGTGAACTGCTAGTTTATAAAGCCAACTAATCCTTAGTTATATTCAACCAACCTCACTCAACGATCAAAGCGACTTTGAGTATGACAATTGTAATAAAGAACCCACCAATATGCATTTACGCGAATTAAAAGACAAGTCTATAAAAGAACTTGTAAACTTAGCTGAGTCCATGGGGCTCGAAAACGTAGCCCGCTTAAGAAAGCAAGATATCATTTTTACCATATTAAAATCCCATGCCAAAGGCGGAGAAAATATCTTCGGCGGTGGTGTGCTTGAGATTTTGCAAGATGGTTTTGGCTTTTTAAGATCATCAGAAGCTTCTTACTTAGCTGGCCCAGATGACATTTATGTATCACCGAGCCAAATTCGCCGCTTCAGTATGCGTACTGGCGACTCAATTTCAGGCCTTATTCGTCCACCAAAAGATGGTGAACGTTACTTTGCATTACTTAAAGTAAACGAAGTTAACTTTGATAAACCTGAAAATTCTCGCACCAAAATTCTTTTTGAAAACTTAACGCCACTACATGCAAACGAACGTTTCCGCATGGAACGTGGTAACGGTAGTAAAGAAGATATCACTGCTCGTGTACTTGATTTAGCATCACCAATTGGCCGTGGCCAACGTGGTTTATTAGTAGCACCGCCAAAAGCGGGTAAAACAATGCTACTGCAAAACATTGCACAATCAATTACGCATAATCATCCTGATGTAACGTTAATGGTTTTACTAATTGACGAACGTCCTGAGGAAGTAACTGAAATGCAACGCCTTGTTAAAGGTGAAGTTATTGCATCAACGTTTGATGAGCCTGCATCTCGTCACGTACAAGTTGCCGAAATGGTTATCGAAAAAGCAAAACGTTTAGTTGAGCATAAAAAAGACGTTGTTATTTTACTTGATTCAATCACGCGTTTAGCACGTGCTTACAACACCGTTATTCCTTCATCAGGTAAAGTACTTACCGGTGGTGTTGACGCTAATGCACTACACAAACCTAAGCGTTTCTTCGGTGCCGCACGTAACGTTGAAGAAGGTGGTAGCTTAACAATTATAGCCACTGCACTTATCGATACTGGCTCTAAAATGGATGAAGTTATCTACGAAGAATTTAAAGGTACTGGTAACATGGAATTACATCTAAACCGCAAAATTGCGGAAAGACGTGTATTCCCAGCTATCGACTTTAACCGCTCTGGTACTCGCCGTGAAGAACTACTTACTAAGCCAGATGAGCTGCAAAAGCTATGGATTTTACGTAAAATCGTTCATGAAATGTCAGAGATTGACGCCATGGAATTTTTAATCGATAAACTATCAATGAGTAAAACCAATGATGAGTTTTTTGATTCGATGAAACGCCAATAACACATTTAAGTAATACAAAAAAAGCGCCCTGGGCGCTTTTTTTATATTTGTTATAATGTGTACTTACGTTTCATTGTATTTGTGTAATACAGCCTGGAGCTCTAACACAAGCTGATTAATATATTTCATATCTTTTTCGCCTTTTTGCAATAAGGCGCTGTCTAAATTTTTCGCAGCTGAAGCTATTTCCTCTAAGGCGAACATTTGTGCTGCACCTAATATTCGGTGGCTATCTTTTTGCAAAGCGTCAAAGTCTTCACTTAGAAAATGCTGTGTAATATTTTCGCTTTCTAAACCAAAACTTTGTTTAAAACTTATTACTAAATCACTGATATCTATCTCACTTGGTACATTAGGTTCATCCGAATGAACTTGGTCTAAATTTTCTGACAAGGTTTTATAAAATAAGTCTTTGTCCAATGGCTTTGCAAGGTAACCGTTAAACCCTAATGTAAGGTAGTCGTCAATTTCGTGACTCATTGCGTTTGCAGTGAGCGCAAAAATTGGCCGTTGAAAACCACATTTTTTTAATAGCTCAAAGGCCGCTCGTCCATCCATTATAGGCATTTGAATGTCGAGTAATACAAGATCTGGGTACTCTTGTAAGCAACGCTCTACAGCTTGCTCACCGTTTTCTACCGCAATTACATCAAGCCCTAATGAACGCAAGTAACGGCTAATAAACCTACGGTTATCTGCATGATCCTCTGCAAGCAGGACAGTACCGCTTAGTTGCACTTTATTTTGCTCTATTTGCCCAATATCGCTTTGATCACTAGAAACTTGCGCACAAGGTAAAAAGAACGAAAATTGACTTCCTTTTTTATATTCACTTTGCACGCTAATATACCCGCCCATCATAGAAGCGAGCTGCTGCGATAAACTAAGCCCCAAACCTGTACCACCAAAACGTCGGCTAATACTGTTATCTGCTTGGCTAAAGTATTCAAAAATGAGCTTTAATTGCGATGAGTTCATACCTATACCGGTATCTTTAACAATCAGTACAATACCCTGATCTGTTTTATTTAATGCAATTAATACCTGCCCTGATTGGGTAAACTTAATTGCATTGGCACACAAATTAATGAGAATTTGTTTTACTCGCATTATATCAAGGCGGGTGTAAAACTCATCGCCCACCTTATTTTCAAGCACAAGCCTGAGATTTTTTGCTTTTGCCTGAGGGTTAAACATTGCGTGCACATCGTTAACCAGTTGAACCATGTCAAAACAAGAAACATTAAGCTCTAACCTATTCGCTTCTATTTTACTTAAATCAAGTACATCGTTGATCAAACTTTTTAAATGGTTACTGTGCCGCTGAATAATAGCTAACTCATCTTTTAGCTGTTCAGGCTCGTATAAACCATTCATTAAGTCGTCTGTTTGTCCGAGAATCGCCGTTAATGGTGTTCTTATTTCATGGCTAACATTAGCCAAAAATTGACTTTTAATATCATTAGCTGCTCTTAACTCTTGGGCAACAGCTTGAAGCTCTGCTGTGCGTTGCGCCACTTGCTCAGCTAAATATTGTTTTGCCCGTTTTTCTGCGCCGCGTCGGTATAAAGCAACCCCTGTCACTATGACTAAAAATAACAGTACAAAAATAAACACCGTTAACTGCGAACGCTGATGCATTTTTAGTTCTTGTAATTTACGGTCTTGTTTCAGCTCTTTAATTTCTTGATTTAATTGTGTGGCTTTAAACTGTCTTTCTAATACTGCTAAGGCTTTAACAATAGATTCACTTCTTAATTTGCGTAGTTCGTTATTGTACTTTTCATGCAACTGCATTGCATTTTCGTAGTTCCCCCTACTTGCCTCAATCAAAGCATGGGTGCCAAGTCCATCTCGCATAATGCGATCATTACTATGCTCTTCAAGTAATTCAAAAACGCGTTCAATGTTCGCTTTTGCCTCATCTAACATTCCCCTTACAAGCTGGACTTTTGCGAGAGTTTGCAGTGCTGTGAGCTCTAAGTTTTTATTATCAATTTTAAGTGAATACTCTATCGCTAGTTGCGCTTGCTCATAGGCTAATTCCACTTTATTGAGAATAATATTGACGTTTGCAATGTTAGTGTACTGAGTCGCTAACTTATTCATATTGTTGACGGATAGGTAATAACGGATTGCTAATTGGTAGTAATGCATCGCTAAATCTAGCTGGTTGCTTTCAAAATAAACCACCCCCATATTATTATGCACCATAGCAATACCCAAATTATCATCTAACTTGCGAAAGATTTTTAACACGTCTTGATAAATACTCATGGCATTTTCATAACGAGATAAGCGTATATAAACGCCTGCTATGTTAATTAAAATATCGCCTTTATCCTGTTCACTACCCACTTTTTCGTAAATCTCTTTTGCTTTTAGGTAGTAATCAAGCGTTGCTACTAATTTATGCATATTAAAATAAGCTAAACCAATATTATTCAATAAATTTGCTTGTTCTAATGGTTGGTTATTAATTTTTGCAATATCAAGTGCACGCGTATATTGAGTAATTGCTTGTTTAAATAAGCCTTGATAAAAAAGTGCAACACCTTGCATTTTAATTGCACGAAAGTGCTCGCTAGGAAGAAGTGATCCAGAAGTTTCTTGCTCTAATAATTTAAAGTAATTAAAAGCATCGCTAAAGTGGCCGCTCGACAGCGCAGTATCGGCAAGGCCTGCATATATTACAGCACGACTTTGAGCTGTAATACGTTGGTTATTAAGTAAGGCGTTACCTAATTCAAGCTTTGCATCCCATTGTTGTTGTTGTTTAAACTCTTCTAATAATGGTTCTGATTGTTGAGCATAACTTGGCAAATAGAACAAACTGCATACAATGAATAAGAGGCACTTGAGCTTGCCATGCATAATTTTAATCCTTCAAATTGTTACGTGTAACAATGTAATCTGTACTGAAGATACACTAAATACTAGGACCTAAACAATGCTTAACCCACTGATTGACCGAATATTTGACTTAATATTAACCCAAAAAGTGTGGCAAGTTCATATCCTAGCAGCTGAGCTTATTAATTGTGGCGCAATTAAGCCACTTGATAAAAACCCTGAACGTGATTTATTTAAGCGTAATTTTTTAATTATGAATGCATTGTATCAACTACAGGAACAACTTCACCCTAAAAGTCTCTTAATATCAACACTTCATATAGAACTTATTGAAACGGAAATAGAAAATCCTGCAACGGTTAAATCAAATTTAAAAGATTATTATTTAGACTGGGGGAATTACGAAGCAAGCGAAGAGCAAATTAATGAGCTACTCACAAGTTTTTGGCAAAAGTTTAAGAAGGTAAATAGTGCGCCAGCTTTAGCAGAAGATCACTTTGACGCACTGTTGGCAAAGTGGCAGCTAACAAATGATTTTTCGCTCAAAGAACTACAAAAACGTTGGCGACAGCTTGCACTGGCGCACCACCCAGACAAACCTACTGGCTGCGAGAATGCATTCAAGCAAATAAAAGTAGAGTACGAGCAGCTTAAATCGGCTGCTCGCTCATAAATTGATTAACGCGTTAGGCGACGAGCACGAATTTTGCGCCCTTTTATATTACCTTCGGTTAATTTGCGAAGTGCCGGTTTAGACGCATTACGTTCAACGGCTACAAATGCGACGTTATCAAGAACATTAATTTTACCTACTTGACGCCCAGCAATACCGTCTTTACCCGTTAACGCACCTAAAATATCACCAGCACGCACTTTTTGCTTTTTACCTGAATCTATCATCAGAGTGACCATGTCTGGTTTGTACGGTGGTTTGTCCAACAAATTATATGAAGGCATTGGCTCTGGCTCAAAGTCGCGCTCATAGTGATCACCAATTTGAGCTACTTTAAATTGCTCTGCATCACCATAAATTGAGCAAGCAATTCCTTTTTTACCCGCGCGACCTGTTCGCCCAACTCGGTGAACGTGCGTTTGCGGGTCATGCGCTAAATGGTAGTTGATTACCATGTCCATATCGTCAATATCTAAACCACGTGCGGCAACGTCTGTCGCAACTAAAATAGACGCGCTTTTATTAGCAAAATGAATCAGAGTGCGCTCACGGTCACGTTGTTCTAAATCACCATGCAATGCCACGGCGCTGAAACCTTCATCGGCTAAATCGTCGCACACTTGCTGCGTTTCTACCTTGGTGTTACAAAACACAACACAACTTTGTGGTGTAAATTTAAGTAATAGTAACTTAAGTGTTGGATAGCGTTGTTTATTGTTATCCATTTTGTAGAAGTATTGTTTTATTGTGCTTTTTTCTTGCTCTTCTTCTACTTTAATCATTTCTGGGTTACTAAGTACACGCTTTGCTATCGCTTCGATTGCGCGTGGAAAAGTAGCACTAAACAAAAGCGTTTGGCGGGTTTGTGGAATACATTCGATAATCGCATCAAGGGTATCTTGAAAGCCCATATCAAGCATTTGATCGGCTTCGTCTAGTACTAATGTTTCTACATCGTCTAACCGTAAAGTCCCTTTGCGAATATGGTCATCTACGCGCCCTGGTGTACCAACAATGATGTGTGCACCGTGTTCAAGTGACCCAATTTGCGGCCCAATTGATACACCACCACATAGCGTTAATATTTTAATATTATGGATACCACGCGCAAGCTTACGCATTTCAACAGCCACTTGTTCAGCAAGTTCACGTGTTGGACATAAAACTAGCGATTGAATTCTAAAACGTTTTACATTTAATTTAGCAAGCACACCTAAACTAAACGCAGCCGTTTTACCTGAGCCGGTTTTTGCCTGAGCAATGATGTCTTTACCTTCAAGTACAGGTGGCAAACTTTGCGCCTGTACAGGTGTCATGTGGGCGTAGCCAAGCGTCGATAAATTATCAACAAGTCCAGCTGGTAAAGCCAAAGATGAAAAAGCAGTTGAAGTCACAGTAAATTCCATAGCAGTAAAAATAACGCAGGATAAAGTCCCACTAAATATGCCGCTAATAATAGCAGAATTCCTTATTGGCAACCATTAGCAAACACATTATAAAATATTGTTAATAAAAACACATTGCAAATGATATTTATTTTCATTAAGATTGCGCTTCACTTTTCATTCACATATTGAGCTGGAAGCATCAAATGAAACTGAGTTCACTTTACATCGCACTATTAGCAACAATAACAACAAACACATATGCAAACTCTACCGACCTTGAACATATTGAAGTCAAAGGAAGTTTCTTTAATGACTACAAAGTAGATAACGCAAATGGTGCAATGAGAACATCAACTTCATTACTCGATACTGCTCAATCAGTGACTGTAATTAGCGATATTATTATTAACGAACAACTTGCGACAACACTAGGTGAAGTACTTTCAAACGATGCAAGCTTAACGGCTGGTTCTAAACAACGTAACCGTGAAGTATTTAACTTACGTGGTTTTGAGCTTAGCTCATCAACGGGTTACTTACGCGATGGTCATCAGCACTGGTCGCACTATCAACAACCCATTGAAATTTTACAGCAAGTAGAAGTTATTAAAGGTCCATCGAGCATTTTATATGGTCAATCAGGCCCTGGCGGACTAGTTAATATGGTCACTAAAAAGCCAACAGCACAAACTTTGTTCAATGCCAGTGCAGATGTAGATCAACACGGTTCAACGCGGTTTATGCTTGATGCTAGCGGAGCATTAACGGATGCAGAAGATTTACGTGCACGCGGTATTTTAGTTAAGCAAGATGTTGATTACTGGCGCGAATACCAAAATGGTGAAAACCGCGAACGTGACCGCTTTTTAGGTGCATTTATTGTTGATTACGACATTAGTGACAATGCCTTAGTGCGTGTGCATTACGACCGCACAGACGACGAAGCAGGTTTAGACACTGGTGCATGGATAGACGACAACGCCAACGTTATTGGCGACGATAAAACTATTCGCGATATGTCTTGGGCGTTTACCGACATAACGGTAGAAAATGCGGGCATAGATTTTAAAGTCTTTTTAAACGATAACTGGCAAGTAAAACTTGGTTATAACGAACAAACATTTGAGCGCCAACGTTTTGAGTCAGCGCCACGTAAGCCGGGTAATTTTGTTGAAGGCGACAGCTATGAGTCTCGCCCTTACGACCGTTTCGACGACTGGCAATTTAAAACAGCATTTATCGACTTCATTGGTGAATTTGAAACAGCCGGTGTTCATCATCAATTATTAATTGGTGCTAACTCGCTTGATTATTATTATGGCCAGCGTCGCACCTCAGCTGATTCATTTAATTTTATAGCAGGCCAAGCAGAACCAAGTCGCCCAACTGTCAGTTACAAAACAGACGACACTATTAGCGAAACAGAATACGACTATTACGGTATTTATGTGCAAGACTTAATCACGTTTTCGCCACAATGGCAGCTATCGCTTGGTGGTCGCTACGATAAGCAAACACGTGAAGATGCAAATAATGAATCGTTTGTGCCAAAAGTAGGTGTTCTTTATCACCCTAATGCATCAGCTACCATATACGCGAGTTACTCTGAAGGCTTTGAGCCTCAAGGAAGCGATACTCTTGTAAACGAAGACGATATAAATAATGGTATGAAGCTTGACGCCGTTACCTCTGAGCAAAAAGAAATTGGCGTTAAGTGGCAATTGTTTGATGATCGCTTAATGCTAAGCGGTGCACTTTTCGATATAAGTAAAAATGGCACACTAGTTACAGAAACACTTGATATACCAGTGGGTGATTTAATCTCTGAAACAAACCAAATTGGTGAACAGCGCCACAAAGGCATTGAACTAACAGCGCAAGGTGCGGCAACTGACCGTTTATTCGTAATGGCATCGACTATGTATTTAGATGCAAATTACGAGCGTGACGAAGATTTAGAAGGCAAGCGCCCTACTGATGCGCCTAAATGGTCTGCATCGCTTTGGACTCGTTACGAATTAAACGACGCGATTGCATTTAATGCGGGTGCATTTTACGAAGGTGAGCGCTTTGCAGATAGTGCCAACACGATTACTAAAGATGCCTACACACGCGTAGATGTAGGTGCAACTTACAAACTTAAAGTAAGCAAAACCGATGTTAACTTACGCCTAAACATAGAAAACTTATTTGATGAAGATTATCTAGCCGGTGGCGGAACAAATAACGTAACAATAGGTGAAGGTACTAACGTAAGACTGGCTGCACAGTTTAGCTTTTAATTAAGCGCTTTAATTACCAGCCCGCGCTTAAAATACGCGGGCTTTTTGCGCTTTAAAGCCGCTCATTCATCTCATTCTATTTTTTACGTCTTTATTACATGTTTTAATAGCCGCAATTACAAACAAGGCTAATTACCATGAAAAACCTCATCACCGCGCTACTGCTTACCAGTAGCATGGCAGCCACTGCCAGCAGCAACGAATTTACACCAAAGCAATTACAACAAGTAGATGAAGTGCGTACCACTGCACTTAATAGCCACCTAAGCTATGAGCTATTAGAGTCACTAACAACAGAAGTTGGCCCGCGCTTACCAGGCACCGAAAACGACAAAAAAGCCGTTGCATGGGCGCAAGCTAAATTTAAAGAACTCGGTTTTGACAAGGTATGGCTTGAAGAGGCGACGTTCCCAGAGTGGCGCCGCTACAGCGAAAGTGGAAAAATATTAACGCCTAGCGAGCAACCCCTTCACTTAACCGCGCTAGGTAATAGCATAAGCACACCCAAAGAAGGTATTAGCGCACCCATTGAGTTATTCGAAACACTTGATGAGCTAAAAGCAGCACCGGCTAATAGTTTAAAAGGCAAAATTGCTTACATTAATTACCGAATGAATCGCGATATAGACGGCAATGGTTATGGGCCCGCTGTTAAAGCACGTGCCACTGGAGCAATTGAAGCTTCTAAAAAAGGGGCTGTGGCCTACATGATGCGCTCAGTAAGTACAGGTCATCACCGTTTTGCCCACACTGGCGGTAGTTATTACAAAGAAGGTGTTAAAAAAATACCTAATGTAACCATTGCCAACCCCGATGCCGATCAAATTGCCCGTTTAGTCGCTTTAGGTAAAGATGTATCGGTAAAGATAAATGTACAAACCGAAAACCTTGGCGAAGGCACTAGTTACAATGTTATAGGCCAATTTAACGGGACTGAAACCCCTGAACAATACGTATTAATTGGCGGACATTTAGACTCATGGGATTTAGGCACAGGCGCACTTGATGACGGCGCCGGCGTTGCATTAACTATGGCGGCAGCTAAACATATTAGCGATGTAAAACGCCCTAAACGCAGTATTCGCGTTGTCCTTTTTGCCGCTGAAGAGCTTGGTTTATGGGGTGCTAAAGCTTACTTTGCGAAACATAAAAATGATTTACACAATATTGTTGCTGCCGCAGAGTCTGATTTTGGCGCTGATGTAGTTTACGGTTTTGAATCAAATGTAGATGCAGCGTCACTGCCTTTAGTGCGCGCTATCGCGAAAGAACTTGCCCCTTTAAATGTTGAGTACATTGGTAAAAACCAAGCTAACGGCGGACCTGATCTAATTCCATTTAAAAATGCAGTCTCGGCACCTATTTTTGAGCTAGCCCAAGATGGTACAGACTACTTTGATTATCACCACACTGCTGACGACACGCTTGATAAAGTAACGCCAGCAAAGCTTCGTCAAAATACAGCAACCTATGCGGTATTTGCACTTATGGCAGCAGACGCAAAAACAACAATTAAACCAAAAGTAACAACAAAAGAGTAGCAGACATACTTACTTACAGTTTGCTGCTTTAAAAAATATGCCCCTTGATTTACTTTAGTAGAAATTAAAACTCGGGGCATTATTGCATGCTGCTTTTCAACACCAGTCAGTCCTTTCCTCACTTTTCACAAACGCAGTGCTGCCCAAACTGCCAAAGCGATAGCTATCACTTAGTAAACCATAGCCGTTACTTACGTTTTACGATTATTCCTATCGTACCGTTAAAGCTAAACTACAAGCGCGAATGCTACCAATGTGGACATAACGAAGTCATTAGTATAAAAAAACTCCCCTTAATTGAAAAACTAAGCCTGCCAAAATACGGGGTTGGCTTAATTTTATTATTGTGGGTAATGGTGTATTTTTTTCAACAATACACCGATAACCAAGCACTCAAATACAGCTACTTAAATAACCCGCAGGCATTTGATACGTACTTAGTTCACGCCGATAAATTTACTCACGAACCATGGACGCTAACAAATTTAAAAGTGGCCCAAGTGCTAAGCTTTGACGAGCAATTTATTACTTTTCAAGTAAGCAACTATAGCTATAAACGCAACCGAGGCATAACCACGGCGATGCGCACCAGCTTATTAGTGCAACGCGATTATTTTTCAACAAACACAATTACCTTACCGCGTGATGAGGTAAAGCGCTTATATGACAGTGACGTGATTTACGATGTACTACGCCCACACGCTAATAGCTTGTATGGTGGGTTTGTGATGTTTCCGCCTAAACCTAAGCCTTTATACAAAGGTTTAAAACTAGATAAAAATAACCAGCAAGGCATTATGTACTTTAAAGATGGGCAATTTGAAGAAGCCTTAGAGAGCTTTAAACTTGCTGCAGAGTCAGGCTCTCAATGGGGTCAGCTTAACCTTGCACAAATGTACCGAGACGGGCAAGGTGCAGGCAAAAACACACAACAAGCTATTTACTGGTATAAAAAAGCAATTGCTCAAGGTAATAGTAAAGCAGCTTACGAGCTTGAGCAGTTGTGTAAATTTATAACGTGCTAATAAGTTATGTAGGGCAGAAAACGCTGCTCTACTTGTTTGTCTTAAATAACCTTGTATAAGCTACATGAAAAAGCACAATAACCAGCCCCGCAACAACACCTAACAACCCATCAAAAATAAGCGGAGCTAATACCTCACCTATATTGCCTAGTATTGATTGCGCATAGCCAATCATATTAAGTTGTGTGTGGTGCAGTAACTCAATACCATGAGATAAAATACCACCACCCACCAAAAACATAGCAACAGTACCCGCAAACGCTAAAAATTGCATAAGTCGCGGTGCTGCTGCAAGTAAGCCTTTACCTATAAACTCTTTAACCGTACTGCCAGAGACTTTAGATTGATTCACCAAATACAAGCCTGCATCATCAAGTTTTACAATGGCAGCCACAAGTCCGTAAACACCAATAGTCATAACAATGGCTATTACACAAAGCACTAAAGATTGATTAAGCAATGTTTGGCCTGCAACAGTGCCGAGCGTAATAACAATAATTTCAGCCGATAGAATAAAGTCCGTTCGTATCGCGCCTTTTATTTTTTGCTTTTCATATTCAACTAAATCAGGCGTTTCGTCGCCATCGGCAATATCATCGTGATGAGGTAAAAATCGCGCAAATACTTTTTCAGCCCCTTCAAAACATAAAAACAAACCACCTAAAATTAAAAGTGGTGTAATTAGCCATGGCAGCCAAACGCTGATCATTAAAGCTGCTGGGACAAGTATGGCTTTATTTAAAAATGACCCTTTAGCTACCGCCCATACAACAGGTAGCTCTCTGTCGGCTGACACACCCGTTACTTGCTGTGCATTGAGTGCTAAGTCGTCACCTAAAACACCCGCCGTTTTTTTTGTCGCAACTTTACTCATGGTTGCAATGTCATCGAGTAAAGCCGTTATATCATCTAATAATGTTAAAAGGTTAGTGCCTGCCATTGTGCTTCCTAAGGTCTGTTGTTCTTTCAATGTTAATTTGCAGCAGCCTGTTTGGTTCTTCCTAGGGGCTACTTACTCTTTGTTGCTCGGCTTTTACTTAGTCCACTAGGTTACAAACCTCGCGCCGCGATTAAATAGCCCCTAGTGTGGACAAATTTCAAGCCTAAAAGATCAACAGACCCTATCTTATAAATAATTTAATCAACATAACGTAAAGCTCGTCTTTCACCAACGGTTAATTTTGCTCTGTTATTCTGAAATAGAATAGCCGGTGAAAAATAAAGGAAGGGGAAATGAAAGCAACAATCGTTTTAGTAGTTTATTTACTGTGTTTAATAGGGTGCAATGACAAAACAACAACCACACACTATGTATGCAATGATAATAAAGCCGTGCTTAATGTCTTAGCAAACGAAAAAGCAGCACTCACTTTTAAAAATAAAATCTATCATCTTACGCATGAAAAAAGCGCCTCTGGTAATAAATACATTAGTAACAAAGTCCTTTTTTGGGGGAAAGGCACTAAAGCTATGCTTATAATTTCAGGGAATAAACACCTTTGCAGCACAAAATAACAACCCACTAACAACATATTAAAAAACCTGCTACACTAACAAAAGTCTTAATTTTGTTGATGAAGTTATGCGTTCTATTGCCATTAAACATAAAATAATTTTAGCCTTTTCTGCCATTGGCTTACTAATGCTTATTAGTAGCTTATTTTTTTACTGGTCCTTAAATAAAATAAGCACCACAACTTCACGTATAGAAAACCTTGCAGTACCAGCCCAACAAGTAAGTAAAGACTTAAGGCTATCGCTTCTTTCTATTACCAAATTCAATGCTCTAGCTTATAGTCAAACAAAACCTGATTTATTACTGACCAATAAAAAAGAAGCACTTAGCGAACAACAAGAATTCAGTAAGATGCTCAATGCACTTAAGCCGCAATTAACGGGTCAGCAAAACATGCAAACTTTGCTAGTTGACGCTTCAAAAAACTTTGAGCAACTAAGCAAAACAAGCGCAAACATGTTTAATGCCAAAGAACAGCGTTTTAGTGCGCAGTCGACTGCCGCTATATTAATTACAGAGTTTGGTGTTGAGCTCAGCAATCTCAGTAATGGCTTACTCGATATAGAACTCATAGAGGTCAGTGCAAAGCAGCAATCTTTACTCAGCTCTGTATTTGGCACTGCAACACGCATAGACGACTTACTATTTAATTTAAGCAACAATATTAAAAGTATTACGCAAACTACCAGTGTTAGCGACTTAAATGCTCATCAACAAGATACCCAATTTTTACTTGATAACATCCAGCCAAACTTTGTGTATTTAGAACAACAAGCCACTCCCTTTGGTGACAGTTTAAACGCGGCTCAATTCACCGAGCAATTTAATAACTTAAGATCACGATTAAATGGACCCGACGGTATTTACGCCCAGCAAAATAAAGCGCTTAAAAACACCCAAATGGCACAGCAAAGTTTTGAGCGCTTTCAACAAGAATTTATAGACACAGAAAGCCAATTATTACAGCTTAACAAGCTAGCTGACGAGCGTTTTCAAACACTGCAAAACAGTGCCAAATCGGCAATTAATATGGGCTCTAGCTCTGTTGTTATAATTGCGATTGTACTTATTGGATTACTTATTGTTATTTCAATATTTACAACCAATGCTATGCTAAAACCGCTTAAAAAAGTAAATAGCGATTTAGCACGTATTGCCTCGGGCGATTTTTCCAAACGCAGCCAACCGCGTAGCAAAGATGAGTTTGGCACTTTACTTAACAACATTAATAAGCTTAGTGACGATTTATCACACCTTATAAAAGCAATTAGTAATGATGCCCACGAGCTTGATAAATCGGCCATTCAAACAAGTGAAAAAGGTCAACAAATGACCATTGTTGCTCAGCAACAATTAGAACGAAGCGCACAAGCCACAGACCTTGCACATAGCATGTTAAATAATTCGCAAGCGGTTTATGAGCAGGCCGATAATGCATCTAACGAGATCACAAACGCCTCTCAGTTTGCAAACGACGTCAACCAAATAGCTAACGACAACAGTTTAAGTATTGAAGCACTCTTAAATCGACTCGATAAAGCGGTAAGTAGCACAGAAGAGCTGGCTGAGTTTACAGATTTAATAGGCGCAATTGTAAACACTATTAGCAGCATTGCAGAGCAAACTAATCTACTTGCATTAAATGCAGCAATAGAAGCGGCAAGAGCCGGAGAAAATGGCCGAGGCTTCGCGGTGGTTGCTGACGAGGTTCGCTCATTAGCGGCACGCACACAAAGCTCCACAAGTGAAATTCATACTATGATTCAAACGCTGCAACAACACACAAAAACGACGCAAAAAGAAATTAACGATGGCCAACAACAAGCTAAACAGTGTGTTGAAAACAGTGCTGAACTAAATAAAGCGGTTGAGCGTATAAAAGGAACATTACTTTCAATTAACCACATGAGTGAGCAAATTGCTACGGCTTCTCATGAACAGTTAACAAACAGTGATGATATTCAAAAAATAATGGCTAAGGTGACCGAACAAGCCACTTTAAATGCCAATAACGCAACCACCCTAGCAAGCGAAAGTGAAGATGTAAATCAACTTGCACACTCTTTAACAAGTGCCGTAGAGCGCTTTAAGTTTTAAGTGCAGGTGTAATGACTTGCTTTGCATGAAATGGGTATAATAGTTCAACTCTTTTGCTTAATAGCGGCCCATAATGAAATATAAAGATCTGCGCGATTTTATCAATTTACTTGAAAAAAAAGGTGAGCTTAAACGCATCACCCAAGAAATTGACCCGTATCTTGAAATGACCGAAATTTCCGACCGCACACTGCGTGCAAAAGGTCCTGCCTTATTATTCGAAAACCCAAAAGGGCACAGCATGCCGGTGCTTACCAATTTATTTGGAACACCAAAGCGGGTTGCCATGGGGATGGGTCAAACAGACGTTAACGAACTGCGTGAAGTAGGTAAGTTACTCGCGTTTTTAAAAGAGCCTGAGCCTCCTAAAGGTATTAAAGAGGCACTTGGATCTATTCCTGTGTTTAAAAAAGTGCTGAATATGCCAGCTAAAGAAGTTAAAAAAGCACCTTGCCAGCAAGTAGTTTTAGAAGGCGATGACGTTGATTTAACAAAGCTACCTATTCAACACTGCTGGCCGGGCGATGCAGCCCCTTTAATTACGTGGGGTTTAACCGTAACAAAAGGGCCATACAAAAAACGTCAAAATCTGGGTATTTATCGCCAACAGCTATTAGGTAAAAATAAAATAATTATGCGCTGGTTGTCGCATCGTGGCGGCGCGCTCGACTTTCAAGAGTGGTGTAAAGAAAACCCTGGCCAACCTTATCCTGTGTCGGTGGCGTTAGGTGCTGATCCGGCGACCATTTTAGGTGCGGTAACTCCTGTTCCTGATACGCTTAGCGAATATGCATTTGCTGGGTTATTACGTGGAAGCCGAACTGAAGTAGTAAAGTCGATTTCAAATGACTTGCAAGTACCTGCCAGTGCCGAAATAGTACTAGAAGGCCATATTATGCCAGGCGAAATGGCGCCAGAAGGCCCCTATGGCGACCACACTGGTTACTACAACGAAGTAGATGACTTCCCTGTTATGACCGTAACTCACATTACACACCGTAAAGATCCTATTTATCACAGCACATTTACTGGCCGTCCGCCAGATGAGCCGGCTATCCTGGGTGTTGCACTAAACGAAGTATTTGTTCCAATATTACAAAAACAGTTTCCCGAAATTGTCGATTTTTATTTACCGCCTGAAGGGTGTTCGTACCGCATGGCAGTAGTCACAATGAAAAAACAATACCCTGGTCACGCCAAGCGCGTAATGATGGGAGTATGGTCTTTTTTACGCCAATTTATGTATACCAAGTTTGTAATTGTGTGCGACGACGATATAAATGCACGCGACTGGGAAGATGTTATTTGGGCCATAACAACTCGTATGGACCCAGCGCGTGATACAACGTTGATTGAAAACACTCCAATAGATTACCTAGATTTTGCCTCTCCGGTATCGGGCCTCGGCTCTAAAATGGGTATGGACGCGACTAATAAATGGGTAGGCGAAACCGACCGTGAATGGGGTGAACCAATAGTAATGGATAAAGCCACCAAAGAACGCGTTGATGATATTTGGGATAGCCTTAAAATTCTCTAACAACTAAACAAACCCAGCGATGGTCAATAATTTATTCACCATCGTTCGAGTAAGCTATAAACAGGCTATAAAATAATCCTATAGGTATGCTAGAATCGATTCATTCAATTGCGTATCTGCTGTCAAAAGCGCTGCTAAAAGGTAAAAAATGCAAACATTAAAAGCTGAAGTTGTAGCTATCAGCCCACTTACAGAATTTGTTAACAAAGTAACTTTAAAGCCACAAGAGCCTGTGACCTTTGAAGCGGGCCAATACATGCAACTCGTGTTAAGTGAAAAAGACAAACGCGCTTTTTCTATTGCTAGCCGCCCATCTCAATGTGACGAAATAGAACTACACATTGGTGCTTCGGGTGCAGACTCATACGCAATGCAATCGCTTGAACACTTACGCAATGCACATGCAAACAACACAATGGTTGATATAGAGGCCGGGTTAGGTGTTTCCCAACTTCGTTTGCAATGTAACCGACCTATTATTTTACTTGCCGGTGGCACTGGTTTTTCGTATGTAAAATCAATGGCTGATCACTTAGCTGAAATAAACTGTGACCGCCCTGTATTATTTTATTGGGGTGTTAAAGAAGAGTCTGCTTTGTACGCACATGAAGAAATGAAATTATGGGCAGAGAGCCATGAACATTTTGAATTTATTCCTGTTGTCGAAAACCCATCAGCTAATTGGCAAGGTCACACTGGTTTTGTGCACAAAGCAGTAATGCAAGATATTGTATCACTTGAACCTTACGACATTTACATGGCGGGTCGTTTTGACATGATAGGGATTGTACGTGACGACTTTATAGCTCATGGCGCTATTCGTGAAAACATGTACGCCGATGCATTTGCATTTATTAAGTAAACTCATCGCATAGTTTAATAATAAGCACCTACGGGTGCTTTTTTTATGACTTTAAATTTTTAATAGTTTAAACCTATCATATTCATCAATATAAACAATTTCCTAAAATCCAATCTATAAACCATACTTTGTACAGAACATCAGCGGGAGAGACCCAAATGCTAAATACAAAAGTAAAAGATTTTATGCAACGTAAGTTGCCAAACATAACACCAGACACCGAAATGACGACAGCCATAGCCGAGTTACAAAAATTTAAATTACTTGGTGCGCCTGTATTCGACAACGAAAAGTGCCTTGTCGGATTTATTTCAGAGCAAGAGTTATTAAAGCCTTTAATGCAGAGCAGTTATTTTTGCGAAGGGGTTGTAAAAGTGTCGCAGCTTATGCAAACCAATGTAGTCACAGTAAGTAGCGATTTAAACATTATTGAACTGGCTGAACAAATGCAGCCGGGTAAGCCTAAAAACTACCCAGTGGTAGAAGGCGTAAAAGTGGTAGGAATGATAAATCGTGCCGATGTACTCAAAGCGCTCTACGATAACTACCTAAGCTGTCAAGAACACTAATTTAAACCTGAGCGTTAGACAGTAAACCTCTTATTAACTAGCGCTCAAGTTAAGTCTATAAATATGCGGCTTCAAAGCGGCATATTTATTTGTATTGCTTAACGTGCACTCACTTGTGCTAATAATGCTTTTTTATCGCCGTCGCTTAAAAATGCAATTTCCAACGCATTCGCTTGGGCTTTTTCTATATCAGCCTGAGATAAGCCAGCCTTTGGTGCTGCAATAGTATATTCATGCTCTATTTCTATACCTTCAACAGCCGGGTCATCTGTATTAAGGCAAGCAAGAATGCCATGATCTAAAAACTGTTTAAGCGGATGCGTAGCTAGGTCAGTAACTGTACTGGTTTGAATATTACTGGTTAAACATGACTCAATACCAATACGGTTATCACGCAGGTAATCCATTAACGTTGGGTCTTCAATTGCTTTTACACCATGGCCAATTCTACTTGCACCTAGCTCGTTAATCGCTTGCCAAATACTGGGCGCGCCAAGTGCTTCACCGGCATGAATGGTTGACGCTAAATACGCATCACGCACTTGCTTAAAGTGCTCAATAAATAACTCTCCTGGAAAGCCAATTTCATCGCCCGCTAAATCAACAGCCACTAAATCATTTTTAAACGCAAGTAATGCATCAAGCTCATGTTGGCAGGTTTTAACACCATAAGTACGCGATAAGATACCAATTAAATTAGCTTTAATATTGGCATTTTTTGTTGCTGATTTAATACCATCAACCACAGCTTCGACAACACCTTGTGGATGTAAGCCTTGGCTTTGAGCCATGTAGTAAGGGCTGAAACGAAGCTCAACGTAATCAAGACCTTGTGCTTGTGCATCTTCAATATTTTCAATAGCTATACGGCGGCATGCATCGTAATCGCCAAGTACCGTAACACCCCAGTCTAGCTTTTGTAAGAAAGCGACAAGGTTTGGCTCTGGATCTATCACTTGAACATGAGGAATTAATTGTTCAACGTTATCTGCGGGTAAATCAATATTAAACTGACGACCAAGTTCTAGTATGGTTTGCGCGCGAACATTACCATCTAAATGACGGTGAATATCTAGCAAAGGTAGTTTTCTATTGATCATAGTAGCACCCAGTTTAATTAAATTTTTGCGCATAATACGCAGATAGAGTTATTTTTCAAGTCTATACGCTTTGTAATATTATTAAGCGGTCATATGTCTGCTTTTTGTGCAAATATTCACGCACTTAACAATAATATGTATAAAATAGTCTCGCCTTACTTTTTATTGTTTCGCTAAATTTAAAAAATACCTATAAAAAAGCACAGGTAAAGCATTTATACAACGCCTATAACCTGTGCCTAAAATATATAACTAATCAGCTAGTAAACTTATTTGTTATATAAAACGAGCGCCTTTTCAGCCTGTGCCGTGTTTTTGTAACTCAAAGCTGCTTGGTCTGCAAAATGGTGTTTATTATCACCATTAAGTGCTTTATCGAACACACGTGCCGCTAAATCATAATCACTTTGTGCATTAGCAAGGCACGCAAGCGACAACAGCAGTGCTGTATTAGTGTCGTCTTTTTTAAGGCGATCTTGAATACTGGCTTGTAATTTGTGCGCTTCGCCATGGTTTGCATTATTTAAAATAGTAGCAAGCTCATCATGTTGGCTGGCTTGCTTAACCATTTTAGTTAAATCGCCCTCAATAACAGCAAGCTGACCTGTTGCAGCCATTTGAGTTAAATACGCAGTATGCGCATAAGTTTGAAGTTTTCGTGGTAATTGTTTGTATTTATTTGTTAGTTCATCAGCTGATTGAGCCGAAAAATAGGCAGTAAATACACGCGTCCACTGATCACTAGAAAACACTTTTTTACGCAGTAGCTTGGGTAAAAACTCTTCTAGCACGCTAAAGTGCTGCTGTTGTACCAGTACCTCAGTGTACAGTTTAAGCTCAAGTGCAGTGGCTTTTTTAGCTTCTGCATTAACGCGCAACTGCGATTCAATTGCACTGCTATCGCCACTTGCCAACCATAGTTTTGCTACTTTCAATTGCTGCTCAGGGCTTATTTCAAATAATCGTTCTAGTGCTTTATCTGCCTCGTTGTTAGCAAGTGCCGCTTTAGCCAATAGTGCTAAACGAATATCATCAAATTTATCTGGCACACTGTTGCCAGAAAGCGCGCGCTCTACTTGTTCGTAATCGTCGTTTATAGCACTGAAAAGGGCTTGTTCAATTGCGGCGAATTTACGCTCTTCACTGCGGGCAAAAAAACCATGTTTGGTATTTCTATAAATTGATAATAAATAGCGTATTAGTTTATACGTAAAGTATAAAGTTGCTGCAGTCATTGCAGCCATAATACAAAACGAAACAATGGTGCCTTCAATTGTTGTGTTATTAAACGAGATAAGCACGTAGCCTTTTTCGTCCAGTACAAAAGGGGTTACCGCAAGTACAACAACAATAGCTACAATTAAGATTATTAGGCCTATCATTGCACCCACTCCTTAACCGTTTGTGTACTTTGCAGAGTGACCTCTTGGCTAAAATTGAGCTGCTCTTTTTCTAATTTAGATAGCGTATTTAGTACTGATTTTGTGGCGTCATCGTCTTGCTTAAAGTACTCGCTAGTTAAGCGCTTAGCTTCGCTTAACGCACTAAAGTATATACTCGCTTGCTTACTTAATAGTGCGTCCTGCGCCTGTGCTATATTTAATTTAATTCGTTGATTAATTAAATTACGCTCTTGATCGGTTAGTAAAGGTTCAATAGCAATCCCTTCATGGCGCCTAATAGTAATAAAACTATCAACAATTTTATTCCAACTATTACTGATATTTTGCTGCCAGTCGTTAATATCTTCGCTAAGTGCATGTTCATCAATTACCAATGTTTCCTCTGGTAAGTTGACCGCGTTAAACACCAATTCGTCAATTCGGTTAATAACACTATTTAACTGTAAATAAATGGCCTCGGTAGCAACCGGTTTTAAACTATCCAGCGTTTGTATGTCTTGCATAATGGCTTGGCGAACTTCAATTGTGCCAGGGTGCTCACTTAACAGTCCGTCTAAACGTTTTAGTACAGCGCTTGCGCCTTGGTAATCTTTTTCGGCCCACAGTTTAAACTCAGCCATTCGTTGTAAGCTGGTGACCTCTTGTGGGTTTAAAGATGAACCTTGCTGCTGCGCTTTTTGCAGCGCAGCTTTTAATGCTTGCTGATTTTCAAGAGTGCTTTGCGTTAATGCCTCAGATACTTTTTCTTCGCTATTAAATAACGCTTGTTGTAAGCTCATTTGAGAAGATTTAAGTGCAGCAAGCTCTTGCTGGAGCAGCTTGTTTTGCTCGCTAAGTTCATTAACAATTGTGTTTTGCGCTTTACCTGCATTTAGCTTTTGATAAAACTCGTAGCCAACTCCAGAGGCCACAACTAACGATATTAACAATGCAAGTGAAGCCACTTTACTTACTTTTTGTTTGTCATTTGCTGGTTTGTTTTTTACGTTTGCTTGCTCATTTTTAACTGCTGTTGAACTCGAAGCTGTTGATGTTGTGTTTTCTGTTGTTATTGACTTAGGTTGTTCACTCATGCTGCTACCTTGCTGATTAATACAGGTAAACATAGCGTTATCGCTAGCCCCTGCTGCAATATGGATATTTGCCAAACTAACATGTTGTTGCTGTAAATATGCGGCTATGCGCTCGCTGGCAACATAAAAGTGGCACTGTTGTAACCATTGTAATTGTTGTGCAGCAAGGGGGGTAAACATGGCATCAACTGCTGCATTACTTGTTATGACTATACCGTGTACATTGCTGCTTTTCCAGTGGTCAGTCCAGTTACTGGTTAAATCTGGCACTGGCTCACGTTCATAAACAACACAATTATTTAAAAACGCGCCACGCTCTTTAAGTACCTTGGCGATGTCTGGGCGACCACCTTGCCCTTTAACCAATACAATATTGCTACCATCAACCTGAGCCAACGACTTAAGAGCCAATATCCCTTCTGAATCGAACTGCTTAGGCGTGGCTGCACGCACACCAAATAATTCATATATTGTATCGGCAGTTTGCTGCCCTACAGCATAAAACTGCGCTTTAATGTTTATATCGGGCTTTAATTGTGCCAGTGCTTTAACAGCGTCCTGAGAGATAAAAATAATTTTATCTGCATTAATAAGTGGGCTTAGTTGAGTACTAGAGGGCGTTAAATAGTTAATATTTAAAACAGGAAACAATGACGCCTGATAACCCGCTTGCTCAAGTTGCTCTGCAAGGGCTGCGCCTTTTCCTTCGGGCCGAGTTATCAGAATATGTGTCATTTATGCATCTCTGTATACGTCAGCTAAAATTTTATCTGCGCCTTGAGCAAGTAATTTTTCAGCCAGCTCTATTCCGAGTTTTTCGGCATCGTTAATATGACCCGCAACTTCGTCACGTAAAATTTCGCTGCCATCGATTGCGCCTACAAGCCCTCGTAAATGGACCTCTTCGCCATCAACTAACGCATAGGCACCTATTGGCACCTGACAACCACCTTCTAAACGGCGGTTCATTGCACGCTCTGCATTAACACGAATACGTGTATGTGTGTGCTCAAGCGGTGCTAATAACGCTTTAGTTACTTCATCTTCAATCCGACACTCAATACCTACAGCACCTTGCCCATTTGCAGGCAGCGATACTTCTGGTTCAATGTAGTCAGCAATACGCTCGCCCATTTCTAAACGAATAAGCCCTGCCGCTGCTAAAATAATCGCATCGTATTGCCCAGCATCTAATTTAGCTAGGCGTGTATTTACGTTTCCGCGTAGATCACGGATTTCTAAGTCAGGTCTCAGTGCTCTAATTTGGCATTGGCGGCGCAAGCTTGATGTACCTACTACCGCTCCTTCTGGTAACTCATTCAAGTTAGCAAAGTGATTTGATACAAACGCATCGCGCGGATCTTCACGCTCACAAATGGTATGAAGGGCTAATCCTTCTGGAAACTCCACCGGCACATCTTTCATTGAGTGTACGGCAATATCAGCTCGACCATCTAGCATAGCTTGCTCAAGCTCTTTAACAAATAAGCCTTTACCGCCAATTTTAGCAAGTGGTGTATCTAAAATAATATCCCCTTGGGTCGACATAGGGACTAACTCAACACGCACGTCATCATGAAAATGCTCTAGCTGCGCTTTTACAAATTCGGCTTGCCATAGCGCCAGAGCGCTTTTACGGGTTGCTATACGTACTAATTTTGTTTTTTCTGTCATAGGGGTATCCAATTAATTACTGCGGTTAGCATTAGTTAGCTAACACTCTAAATTCTTTTTGAGCTATTAAATTACCTTGCTCATCAACAACAGCTACACGCCAATGGCCTGTTTGCGTGTTCATAATATTTTTTGTTGAATAAGTTCTGTAGCGTGGCGAAGTAACATTAAGTGAAATTTCGGCCATTGTTTCACTTTCAAAAGACCAAACATGTTTTACGCGCTGGCCTTGCAGTCCTTTAAGCTCACTAAAAAATGATAACGAACCTTCAAACTGACTTAAACGCACGTCGGCTGCAAACACATTAGTAGGTTCGCGTTTTGCTACACTGCGTGTAAGCACTGCGCGGCTTATTTTACTGGTATCAATCTGAGCACCGAGTGCCACGCTAGCAATATGGGCATCTTCAGCAAATTGGTCTGTAACAGGTTGTGCATCAATATTACTCTCTGGCTCTAATGCGATTGTGCCAAGCTCAGAAGTTTGCTCTGACGCAGGTACAGATACAGTTTCACTTGTTGTATCAGCGCTTATTGCATTAGTGACCAACGCATCGTTTTTACTGTTATCAACTGTATTCGTTTTTTCAGTTATTGAGTCAACTGTTGATTGGGTTACTGTCGGCTCATCTGAGATTGGCGCAACGGTTACTGACTCAGCGTTTTCAAGTAAGGCATTGGTAATGTCAGCCTCTTGAGTTGTTGGTAGTTGCTCAGCAGGCAGTGTTTCAGCATGCTCAGTCTCTATATGCAATTGGTTGCTGGGTGCATTATGTGTTTCGCTTTCAGTTACTTCATCACCTTGTGTGCTATCAGTAATTAAAAGCTCTGTTTGTTCATTGGGATGTGCGCCCTGATCTGCATTTACTGAGCTGGTTAAACCATATATCACAGCCGCAGACGTCATTACTATCAACATAGCCAAACTCACAATTCGACGCCAATGCCATTCATAGCTTACCGTAGGTAGGCTGTTTTGTGGTTCGCGTTTTACATTTGCTTTAATAACTATTTTTTGACTCATATTGACCTCAGCGGCTCCAAAATTAGCTTAAACGGGCAATTAACCATTGGCGAATAGCGTGTAACTCTTCTGCACACACTTGGTGTGCCATTGGGTATTCTTGCCAGCTTACATCCATGTTATGTGCTGTTAATACATCAAATGCACTTTTACCTGCACTCATTGGTACCACATTATCGTGACTACCATGTGCCATAAATACATTTAAATCGGTATGCTTTGCTTCATCTGTAAATTTATGCGGCGCGCACATATAAGTAGACAGTGCCATAACACCCGCTAACTTTTGTTCAAAGCGCGGAGCTAAGTGAAGCGACACAACACCACCTTGTGAAAAACCAGCCAAAATAATTTTGTTAGCAGGTATTCCGTTGGCTATTTCTGTATTTATTAACGCCTCTACTTTCTCGGCAGACTCCCTAACCCCTTCTTCATCGGCACGTTTATCAAGCTCTATTGACTTAATGTCGTACCAAGAACGCATTTCCATACCACCATTTATGGTGACCGGTTGCACAGGCGCATGTGGGAAAACAAAACGCACGCCCAACTCGGCTGGTAAATTTAATTGCGGCGCTACAGGGGCAAACCCATCACCCGAATCACCTAAGCCATGTAACCAAATAACTGTCGCTTTATGCGCGCTCTGCGCGGGGTATTGAACAAACTCTAAACTCATAATGATGATTGCCACTTAATTTCTTGGCCAGCTTGGCGAGTTGACGCTTCGTTAATGAATTCCCAAAACTCTGCACCAGAGCGGTTATCAATCCATTGACCGTCACGCATTTCAAAATGGTGACCATTGAATTTAGTTGCTACCCACACTTGATGAAGAGGCGCTTGCTTATTGATGACAATTTTACTCTTATCAGGAAAAATAATTTCTAAAATACCTTGCGCTGATTCGTAATCTAAATCGGCTTCACAATCATCAATTTGCTCTTCAATTGTGAACATAAGAGCTTCGGCTAATTGGTGATATTCGTGTTCAGTCATTGTTGATTCCTTTGCAGGCGGGCCGCCTAATATTGGGTACGTAATTGCGTTAAAAATATGCAGCTAGTGTAACAGGAATAAAATCATCCGCGAATAGCTGCATTTTTTAGATATTCTGTTACTCTGCGATTATAAAGCCAGCAACAATATTAATCTAATGAAAGCGACACATACCTTACAATTAAAAAAACTATTAATTTGCACGGCCCTATTTAGCGCATTAACTGGCTGCGGACAAAGCGGCCCATTATATTTACCTGAACAACAGGCCGAGCAAAACCAACCAGAAAACACTATGGCGCCTACCACAGAGGCCAAGCAACCTACAACACCAGTAAAACAGGAGCAATAAATGGATTTTTTTAACTATAAAAACAATCAATTGTTTGCTGAAGATGTGAGTATTGCCGCTATTGCTCAGCAATATGGTACGCCTTGCTATGTGTATTCTCGTGCAACGTTTGAGCGCCACTATCTTGCGTTTGCCAATGCGACTAAAAACCATAAAAGCTTGGTATGTTATGCCGTAAAAGCAAACTCTAATATTGCTGTATTAAATATTCTAGCCCGCCTTGGTTCGGGTTTTGACATTGTATCTAAAGGTGAGCTGGCGCGTGTAATTAAAGCAGGAGGAGACGCCGGTAAAGTAGTATTTTCAGGCGTTGCTAAAACCGCTGACGAAATAGCGTATGCATTAAAATTAGGGATTAAATGTTTTAACGTTGAGTCGGCCTCTGAATTAGAGCGTATTTCAGAGGTTGCGTGTGAGCTTAACTTAGTAGCACCAATTTCTATTCGCGTTAACCCCGATATAGATGCAAAAACGCACCCTTATATTTCTACTGGCCTTAAAGAAAACAAATTTGGCATTGATATTCAAACCGCTGTAAGTGTTTATCAACAAGCCGCTGCTTTACCTGGCTTAAATGTAATAGGCGTAGATTGCCATATTGGTTCGCAGTTAACCGAAGTAAAGCCGTTTTTAGAAGCGCTCGACAAACTCCTTGCGCTAATAGATGAGCTAAAAAATATCGGGATAGAATTAAGCCATTTAGACATAGGTGGTGGGTTAGGTGTTCCTTACGACAACGAACAACCACCTCATCCTAGTGAATACGCAGAGCAAGTAACGGCTCGCCTAGAAAACTACCGCCATTTAGAACTTATTTTTGAACCAGGTCGTGCCATTGCTGCAAACGCAGGGGTATTAATTACGCAAGTTGAGTTTATTAAACAAAACCAAAGTAAATTTTTTGCCATTGTTGATGCTGGCATGAACGATATGCTTCGCCCTTCTCTTTATCAAGCGTGGCAAAAAATTATACCTGTGTCGGTTCGTGATGACGATACGCCAACTCACAACTTTGATATTGTTGGCCCCGTGTGCGAAACCGGTGACTTTTTAGGAAAAGACCGAGAACTGGCGCTGAAACAAGGCGATTTACTCGCCCAGCGAAGTGCTGGCGCATATGGCTTTACTATGAGTTCAAACTATAACTCTCGCCCACGCGTAGCTGAAATAATGGTAGACGGTGAACAGCACCATCTTATTCGCGAACGTGAAACCATTGAGAGTCTTTATCAAGGTGAGAAAATTTTACCATAAACGTTTTTGCCAACTAGCTGCTCTGTGGCATGATTACCACAGAGCAAACACGAATTAGAGCGCTATGTTAGTTAATTTTTCCAAAATGCACGGCTTAGGCAACGACTTTGTTGTTATTGATAACATTACACAAAATGTATTTTTATCACGAGATCAAATAAAAAAACTGGCTGATCGCCACTTTGGCATTGGCTTTGACCAATTACTCATGGTTGAAGCACCATACTCTCCCGATCTTGATTTTCATTATCGTATTTTTAATGCCGATGGTACCGAAGTAGAACAGTGCGGTAATGGTGCACGTTGCTTTGCACGTTTTGTGCGTATGAAAGGCCTGACTAACAAACATAAAATTAGTGTATCAACCAAATCAGGTAACTTAACGCTCTATATAGAAAAAGACGGCCAAGTTACGGTTAACATGGGGCACCCTAATTTCGAGCCAAGCAAAATACCGCTTAAAGCCAGCAAACGTGAACTCACCTACATTATAAGGGCTGAAGAACACACCGTATTTAGTGGCGCAGTATCTATGGGGAACCCACACTGTGTACTTGAAGTTGACGATATTACGACAGCGCAGGTCGATGTATTAGGTCCACTGCTTGAAAACCACGAACGTTTTCCACAGCGCGCTAATATTGGGTTTATGCAAGTTATATCGCAAGAGCATATAAAGCTAAGAGTATGGGAGCGCGGCGTAAACGAAACGCTCGCATGCGGCACTGGCGCGTGTGCAGCGATGGTCATTGGCCATATGCAAAGCAAGCTTTCAAGCGCGGTACAAGTCGACCTACCTGGTGGAACACTTCAAATACGTTGGAGTGGAGAAGGTCATCCAGTACGAATGACAGGCCCTGCTGAACACGTATTCGATGGACAAGTCGCGTTATGAGCGAGCTAAATGAAGAGCAAATTACTAGCTACTTACTCGCAAATCCTGACTTTTTAGTTAAACACCCAAACGTGCTTGCTCAGCTAGACCTTCAGCAGCAAGCGCAAGGGGCAACGTCATTAGTACATATTCAACAGCGCCAATTGCGTGAACACAATACGCGTTTAAAAAATCAAATCGATACAATGAGTCAGCACGCAGTTCAAAATGAGCTCGTATACCGTCTCCTCAGCCAATGCCATCGCCAGCTTTGGAGCCATGACGACTTTGATACCATCGCTAAAAATTTACACACGATTGTGTGTTCAAATAACGACATAAGTGACTTTAAATTAATAAAATACAGCACTGACTACGACGAGCTAATTGAACACCGCCTTACAAACTCTGGGCATTACTTAGGCCGTATTACAGCACAAGAACGGGCTCTATTATTTAGTGATGACACGCAATCTGCGGCTATATATTTAATTGGTGATAAAAAGCAACCGATTGCCATACTCGCGTTTGGCAGCAACAACGTGAACCATTTTGAACCCGCACAAGACAACCTGTTCGTTCTGGATTTTATTAGTGCCCTGCAGTTAAGGTTACAAAAACTCGCATGAGTGATGATGCGCCTAATATAAGCGAATTAAGTGACAACTGGCGAACACCCATTACGCTATTTAGCGACTACCTAAAATTTGAAAAACAATTTTCAGCGCACACTGTAAATCAGTATGTTAGCCAACTTGGTTTTGCAGCCCTTTATTTTAATAAATTATGCGATGACTGGTTTGGCGTACAAGCAGAGCATATTCGCCGTTACAGTATGGCTTTACGCGCTAAACAATTAAGTGGCCGAACCATTAGCTTAAAATTGAGCTGTATCAGAAGTTTATATAAGTTTTTAAAAGCTAAAAATATTGCGCAGCAATCGCATTATCACAATCCTGCTACCGGCATTAAAGGCCCCAAATTTGCCAAGCCTTTACCTAAAAACCTCGACGTTGATCAAATGGCTCGCTTGCTCGAAATTCCTGACGACGACCCTTTGGCAATAAGAGACAAAGCTATGATGGAACTTATGTATTCATCAGGTTTACGTATTAGCGAGTTAGTTGGCGCTAACATGCAAGATATTAATGCCAAAAGTGGCGAAATATTAGTTCGCGGTAAAGGTAATAAAGAACGCCTTATTCCCGTGGGAACAAAGGCATTAGACGCATTAAAAAAATGGTTAACCGTGCGCCCTCAGTTTGCAAAGCCAGACGAGCCAGGTGTATTTTTAAGTAGCCAAAAAAATCGTATTTCAATTCGCCAAGTGCGTTTGCGTATGCAAGAGTGGGGAATAAAGCAAGGTATTAGCTCACAGGTGCATCCGCATAAATTACGCCATTCATTTGCATCACATATTTTAGAATCGTCGGGTGATTTACGTGCTGTACAAGAATTGCTTGGCCACAGTAGCTTGTCGGCCACACAAGTGTATACCCATTTAGATTTTCAGCATTTAGCCAAAGTGTACGACAACACCCACCCGCGCGCTAAAAAACAAACTGATTAGGAAATTATAATGATCCGATTTAATCGTGCAATACGCCCTTTTTCTGTCATGAGCTTTGATTTAGACGACACGCTATACAACAACCACCCAATTATAAAAGCAGCCGTTAGCGCCCAACAAAATTACTTAAATGCATTACCACGCTACCAAGAACAAGGCCCTCAATACTGGCAACAATGCCGGCAACTTGCCGCACTGCAACAGCCAGAGCTAAAAGACAATGTAACGCAGTGGCGCAAGCACACATTGCGTTTAGCACTATCAAAGTTAGGATTTACTGAACAAGAAGTAGCACTGCACGCTAGTAACGCCTATAACGCATTTGCCGATGCACGCAGTAACATTGTAGTCAGCGACGACGTATTAGTGCTACTTGATAACTTAGCGCAACATTTTACCTTAATCGCCATAACCAATGGCAATGTTGAAATAGAACGCTTTAATTTACACAATAAGTTTGAGCTAGTGCTACAAGCGGGCATGCACGGTAAAGCTAAACCTCATAGCACCTTATTTGACAAAGCAGCTGCGCACTTAAAAGTCACCAAAAGCGACATACTTCATATTGGTGATAGCCTAGATACCGACGTACAAGGCGCCAATAACACAGGTTGCCAATCAGTGTGGTTAAACGATCAAAACGCTAAGTATAACTACAAAGGCCTAGCCGACGTAGAAATCACCAATATTCACGCATTAACGCATTTTATTCGTTCATAAATTGCTACGAGTAAATTAGCCTTATAAATTAAATTTAGGGAACAATTATGACTTTAAACGAATACCTTAAATCACTTGCTGAAAACCCAAAAAACATTCAATTTACCGATACAATGGCGGTGATTGAAGCCAATTACGATTTTACTGCTTGTGCCTTTAATAACCACGGGTTGCTGAGTTCAGCGAGTGAAAATAACGGCTCATGTAAAATTTTTGCGTTTGCAAAACTCAATGGGCTTAGCAAGCAAAACACTCTTGATTGCTTTGGTAAGTTTTACCGCGATGAGGTGCTTAAAAACCCTAACGGCGACGACCACATGAACATTCGCACGTTTATGTTAGCGCCAGAGGCGACACCATTTTTAGGTGTTACGTTTGAGGGCGAGCCTTTAACAGCGAAGTAACTGGGCTCCGATTAAAAAACTTGAGTTATGTTATAAATTAAAGTGGTTTTTCCATAAAATAGCGGGTGCCGCAAAGTGGGTAGTTATCAAGTTGATACTTTACGCTGTATCCGCGCTTTTCATAAAAAGGTTTTGCTTGAAAGTCGAGAGTGTCTAGCTGGGCTTTTTTAGCGCCAAGCAATATTGCAGCTTGCTCTAATTCTGTGAGCAACTGCCCTGCAAGGCCTTCATTACGAGCGATTTCACTGCACCAAAGCCAATTTATAATTAGCCAATTGCCAAATACGCAACCACTAATACCAGCCATTAGTTCGTTATTATTATCAACAAATTTATAGCCGAGTGGCACTCTTTGCGCATCAAAATGCTTAGCATTAAAATCAACTATTTTATTACGTAAAGTTGAGTTTAACGCATCACTGTTATCAGATTTTAATTGATACATATACCGCTCCTAAAAAAGCGATATTAGCAAACACACTTAATTAAAAAAGATTATTTTTACCGAAAGGCACTTCAAGTAAGTTGCTTGACGTTTTTTCGGGCTGCCCGCACATTTCATCGTATGCGCTTGTGTGGCGAAGCATCATTTGTGCGTACGCTATTTTTTCAAACCGCTTTTGTACATGCAGCGGGCTTACAGCTCTTACAAATTCGCCGTCTTCCTCTGTTACATAATATTCAACATTATTAATGATCACAGAAACCTGATAAAGCGCCATTTCAAGTGAGTGAACAACTACTTTTTGTAGCGGCTCATGATTTTTTAGTTCAGAAAATTTCATACCCATTTTTGTTCACCTTAATTAAATATCGCTCTATCGATACGCAGCTTTGCTATAATCGCGATCAGTTTTTTATTGCCAACTAACGAGAACACTTTATGAGCACCAAAATCCGCCTTGCTAAATACATTGCTCATGCAGGCGTGTGCTCGCGTAAACAGGCATCGCGTTTAATAGATGAAGGGGTAGTAACGGTAAATAATCGCCCAGCCAATCATATTGATCACGTTGATGAGCAAGACGACATAATAGTTAATGGCCAAGTAGTTAAAGGGGCAGCCGATTTAGTTTATTTTGCGTACCACAAGCCTGTAGGTATTGACTGCAAATTAAATGAAAATGACCCAGCCAGCCTTATTCACCATTTACCTACCCTCACCCGGGTTTACCCCATTGGCCGATTAGATAAAGACTCTCGCGGCTTGCTTATTTTGACCAACGACGGTGACTTTTGTAATCAACTTATTCACCCTGACTTCCACCAGCCTAAACGTTATTTAGTCACGGTAGATAAACCTATTAATAACGCGTTTTGTGAAAAAATGGCAGCAGGTATCCCCGTTGATAAACAAATTACTTTACCGTGTGAAGTAACTAAAATAGCTGACAATCAATTTAGTATTATTTTAAAACAAGGGCTTAACAGGCAAATACGTAAAATGGCGCATTACTGCGGCTTTAAAGTAATTGATTTATTTAGAGTGCAATTTAGCGAACTCGCCCTCTCAAACCTAAACCTACCTGAAAACCACTCTATACAAATTAATAAAGCTGATATTTCGAAAATCTAATACCAAATCGCTTAATTACACCGCAAAAAGTTAAAAAATAACCTTGCAAAAATAGATTACAGGTGTAGTCTAAACTTAAAGATTACATTTGTAGGCAATAAAATGATTGAGTTATCAAAAGCAGAGTTCGACGTGCTTGATGCGCTTTGGATTAATTACCCTGCCACCGCGAGCCAAATTATTGAGCGCTTAAGCGATGATAAGCAATGGCACGAAAAAACCATTAAAACCCTACTGGGTCGATTAGTTAAAAAAGGTGCACTGACCTTTGAAAAAGACGGCCGCCAATATATTTATACTCCCTGTATGGAGCGCGCCGACTACACATTAAAAGAGAGCAAAAACTTTATTGAGCGCTTTTTTAGTGGTCGTATAGCGCCACTGGTAAGCGGGTTTGCTAAATCAGAGCAGCTTTCGCAGCAAGATATAAATGAGCTTAAAAAAGTCATTGATGACTGGGAAAAAAACCAAAAGTAAGGATTAGCTATGGATATTCAAACTGGGTTTAATTGGTTAATAGAGCAACAACTACTATTGAGTATTTTGTTTTGTGGATTTATTTTACTCGAGCGATTTGGTTTAAAACCCCTTGGCGCGCGGTTTGTATACAAGTTAGCGTGGTTAATGCCTGCGGCAATAGTTATCGCTAATTTACCCAATACGATTAAACCACTGCAAAATAGCAATATTAGCCATTACTTAATTACCCCTAACCAGCCTTTTACACATGAAATGGGTATTAGCTGGGCACTTATGTATGTACTTATTACTGCGGGGTTATTAATAGCTAGTTTTATTACACATACTCGTTTTGTTAAAAGCCTGCAGTTAACTGAGCTAACACACTTTAACCATACACTTACCACAAGTGCTAAAACTTATATCAGCCAACATGTAGCCACACCAATGGTGGTGGGTATTTTTCAAAGCAAGCTAGTACTGCCCAGTGATTATAATACCCATTTTGATAAAGCAACATTGGCGCTTATTTTAGAGCACGAAAACGTACACATTCAACGCAAAGACAACCTAACAAACGCATTCATGCTGTTACCCACTATTTTACTTTGGTTTAACCCACTCGCTTGGTTTTGTTACGCAAGCATGCGCCGTCTACAAGAGCTGACTTGTGATGAACGGGTACTTGCCAATAAAACCACACACCAACACATTTTATACAGCAAAGCCTTAGTGAACTGCGCGGCAGCAGCGCCCGCAGGCCTAATGGCTTATTCACACTACGGAGATAAAAAAACCATGTTACAACGACTTACTAATATCAAACATAACGGCGCACATTCGCGCCTAGCAAAAGGAAGTGCGTTACTTATAGCAGCAAGCTTGCTCAGTGGCTTAGCAGTAGCAAAGCAACCTGAAGCATCAGCTAAAAAAGAAACATCTATCGCTCCCGTAATGCGAATCGAACCGCTTTACCCAAAACAAGCGGCGGAACAAGGCATTAGCGGTTCAGTGGTATTAAAATACGACATAACCCCAGCAGGCAAAACAGCTAACATTACTGTTGTAAAAGCTGAACCAGAAGCAGTCTTTAACAAAGAAGCAAAAAGAGCACTGATGCAATGGCAATATACACCTTCATCAATGGGACAACAAAACGTACTAATACAACTTGATTTTGCACTCAACAGTACAGTTACAAAAAGTGATTTAATAGAGCGAGTTAACATATCGCATTAATGGGAATAAGTGTTTAAGACTATAAAGCAAGCGCCCTTTTAGGCCGCTTGCTTTGTGGTTTTAACAATAAAGTTAAATACTCACTACAATCATGGCAATGGCAGTACCTAAGCCAATAAACCATACAAGCGAACGTATAATATCTAAGTTCAACCAATAAAAAATACAATACAAAATGCGCGAGACTATATGAGTAACCGCCAAGGTTTCGGTTACTGCGTTTACCGAGTTAGTACCAAATACCACTGCAATAGCAACAGCAAAAACAGCGAGTGATTCAAAACAATTTTGATGAGCAGCGAGCGCCCGAGCACCAAAGCCAGTTAGTTTTGCTTGTTGGGAACGTGGGTGTTTATTGTCGTATTGGCCAAGCTTTGCCATCGCAATAGCCACAGGTACTTTTGCAAAATAAGGCATTAATAAGGCCAACAATGCGCATACAACTAATGTCGTCATAATTTATTCTCTTATTATAAAATCTGATAATTTGAGCAATACATATAACATACACACACAAAAAAAGCCGCCAATACGTTTTATGACAAACGCTGGCGGCTAAACAATAACATCACACTTACTATAGCTAAGTTTACTCTTAAAGCAGTGCGGCATAATGTCGCAGGTGATGAATATTCACTATCACCCTTAATGCATCGCATTAATCACTGAAGATTGTTAACTTATAGATCTTATTTTTTATCGACGAATACCATGACCTGGATCTTTTTCACTTTTTTAGCCGCTTTTATGCAAGCATGGCGAAATGCCCTACAAAGTAAATTAAGCGCACATGCAAGTGTGGCTGGCGTAACGCTTTCGCGCTTTATCTTAGCCGGCCCCATTGCTGCAGTGTATTTGTACGGCTTGTATCAATATCAAGATACCGCCATGCCTACCTTTAATAATGCCTTTTGGGGGTTTGTTATTGGCGCAAGTGTTATGCAAATACTTGCCACGGGTTTAATGGTAAAGCTATTTAAAATGAATAATTACGCCGTAGGTGCAGGGCTTGCTAAAAGTGAGGCGTTAGTAGCGGCTATTTTAGGGGTATTGTTTTTTGGCTCTGCGCTTAGCCTACTTGGTTGGCTGGGTGTATTTTTAGGCGCTATTGCGGTGCTTTTACTTAGCGGTATAACCAGCGTAAAACACTTTGATGCTAAAACAGCGTTACTGGGCCTTGCCTGTGGTACCAGCTTTGCCCTTACATCGCTGTGGGTACGTGAAGCGAGCTTAAACTCAGGGTTATTATTTCCGCACTCGGCTGCATGGGTTTTACTGTTTGTAATAAGCCTACAAACGCTTATATTACTTGGCTATTTATTACTAAAAGAGCCACACACTGTTGGCAAACTTTGGCAATATAAAGGCACTACTGCCGCAATTAGTATTTTTAGCTGTGTAGGCTCTATTGGCTGGTTTAGCGCAATGAGTTTACAGCATGTGGCGTATGTTAAAACGCTTGGGCAGGTTGAAGTATTTTTTACCATGTTAATTGCCGTACTTTGGTTAAAACAGCCACTTAAAAAACAAGACACCGCGGGCTTAATACTTATAGCCATTGCCGCTATTTTGGTAATGTTGCCAAATTGATAGCATAAAAAAGCGCAGGCTTTTAAACCTGCGCGACTATAAAGCTGCACATAACGTTTAAAGCGAATTTTAAGCGCTGATTTTTAGCGTTATCACACCGCAAATGATCATAAGCACACCCGCAATACGCCCAAACGTGGCTGCATCACCGTAAAGTAATATACCCACTAAAAACGTACCCGCAGCACCAATTCCGGTCCATACGGCGTAGGAAGTCCCCATTGATATTTGCTTTTGTGCAAGCCACAACATAAAACCACTGGCTGTTAAAAATGCAATGGCCATTGCTATTCCCTGCCAGCGTGTGTCGGGATTTTGTGAAATTTTTAAACCAATTGGCCAGCCTATTTCAAGCAAGCCGGCAATGACTAAATAAACCCACGCCATTAAACATCTCTGTTTTTCAAAATTACGTCGTATAAATCTTCGCGGCGATCTTTTAAATTACGCACAGTCCCTTCGCTATGAAGAATTTTTAGCTTATCCATATCAAGGTCGCTAAATAATAACATTTCGGTATTAGGTGTTGCTTCGTTAAGTGTTGCATCGTGCGGGAATGAAAAGTCAGATGGCGTCAGTACTGCCGATTGCGAGTACTGTACGTCTAGGCTTTCTACTTGCGGTAAGTTACCCACTGAACCTGCAATAACCACATAACATTCGTTTTCGATTGCCCGTGCTTGTGCACAATGGCGAACCCGTAAATAACTATTTTTAGTATCGGTCCAAAACGGCACAAACAGTATATCAAGCCCTTGCTTAGCTAATATGCGTGAAAGCTCTGGGAACTCTACATCGTAACAAATTTGAATACCAACGCGCCCAGCATCAGTATCGAATACGGCAATTTTGTCGCCGCCTTGAATAACCCAATCATTTTGTTCATGCGGGGTTATGTGTATTTTACGCTGCTCGTCTATTTTACCGCTACGGTGGCATAAATAACTTACGTTATAAATTTTGTCGTCTTCGGCAAGTGGCATAGAACCAGTAATAATGTTGGCGTTATATTCTATTGCCATACGCGACATGGCGTTTTTAAACGTTTCGGTGTATTCGGCTAAATAGCGGATTGCTTCAGTTTGATTGCTTTGCTCAGTTAACCCCATCAGCGGCGCGTTAAAAAATTCAGGAAATAAAATAAAGTCACTTTTGTAGTCAGATACCGTATCTACAAAGTACTCTACCTGCTTGAGCATTTCTTCAACCGACTCAACACAACGCATTTGCCACTGCACTGCCCCTACTCGCACTATCGATTTAGTCGATTCGAGTACGGTGTCGGTTGGCTCGTACATTATGTTATTCCACTCAAGTAAGGTGGCGTAACCTACAGACTCTTGATCCTCTGGTAGGTACTTTTTTAGTAATCGCTTTACCTGAAAGTCGTTAGAAAGCTGAAAGCTTAAAATTGGGTCATAAAGCTCTTTTTGGTCAACCTTTTCAATGTATTCCATTGGCGTCATTTCACTGCTGTGATTGTAATAACGCGGAATACGGCCACCCGCTAAAATAGCGCGTAAGTTATATTGGCGGCACAATTCTTTACGGGCATCATAAAGGCGACGCCCTAAGCGCATACCTCGGTGAGTTTCGCTAATAGCAACATCCAAACCGTATAGCGCATCGCCATCGGTATCGCTGAATACACGGTCATGGCCGTCGGCAATGTCTTCGTAGGTGTGCGGATTTGAAAAGCGGGCGTAGTCTACTTGCACGCTTAGTGCTAAACCTACCAGCACGCCGTCATCTACTATGCCTATTTGCCCTTCTGGAAACTGATCGATTAACCTAAAAATGGTATGGCTTGGCCATGCGCCACCTAAGTCTGGGTAAGCTTGATCCATTAGCGTTTTTATTTGTGGGTACTGCTCTTTGGTCAAGTTACAAATTTCTAGGTGGGTTTTTTCTGCCGACATACACAACTCCTTGGGGCATGGGAACAAAAAAGCTGAACAAATGCTCAGCTTAATAAACTATATTATGCGTGCTAGCTCACTTTGCAAGTTACTTTAAGCTACGATAAAACAATGTGGTTACTCGCTCTTTTGGTAGCCATTTTGCGTATTTAAGACCCAGCTCTGATAGTGGGTCGGCGTCAAGTACTTGCTGCAAACTTGCATCGTTTTGCATTGCCTTAAGCATAACATCTTTGGCTTTTTGCACCAGCTTACGATACGTTATAAGCCCTGAACGGTCACTTACTGGACCATGCCCCGGAATAACTTGAGTATTATCGTCAATTTGGTTAATAACATCGTCAACCGCAGCTAATACTCCATCAACACTGCCGCCACTATCTACATCAACAAACGGTAAGCTACCAAAATTAAAATAAATATCACCCATGTGAACTATGTTGTCGTTACTAAAAAAGATAACTGAGTCGCCGTCGGTATGGGCATGTTTGTAATGCACAACATGTGCGTGTTCGTTATTAAAATGAAGTTTTAAATCGTGACCAAAACTAATACGAGGTAAAAATTTAGAACCCTCACCATGCTTTTCTTTCAAACGCTTATGAACATTGTCGTGCGCAATGACATGTGCACCTGCTTTAGCAAAATTTTCATTGCCGCCGGTATGGTCGCCATGGTGATGGGTATTAATTACAAATTCGGCGCTACCAGGCTTTAAGTCGCTGATGGTTTTTTTAATATCGTCTGAGAGCTTAGCAAACTGATCGTCAATAATATAAATACCGTCATCACCCACACTTGCAGCAATGTTGCCACCTTGCCCAAATAGTACATAGACACTTTCACTTAATTTTTCTGCGGTAACGGGGTTATCGTCTGCATGAGCCGATGCGCTCAGTAGTAAACCTGTTATTAACGCGGGTAGTAATTTTTTCATTTTAGTTCTCCATTGTTAGAGTTATATAGAACGTGATTACTTACATTTTGGCTCACACTACTTTGGTGAGATAACGATTTGATGCATTAGCGTTTGTGGTAATAGCGCAGTTTGCTTCCCTTCAATATAGTCGCTAAAACCAGCTCTATAAAACTCTGATAGCGGGTGACCCGATTGGCCACCCGGCACGCTTAAAATAGCCTGTTCTAAATGCCCTGGTTGAGCTATAAAACGTTGTGATGCACCAAAACTCTGCCCTTGCACCGCAGGCATATAGGAGTCACCAAATCCTGCAGCGGTTGGCATATTAAGTAACTTTGCCAATAAAGGGATTTGTTTTGCAAAAGGATGCTCGATTACCAGCTCATTTACTTTACCCCACTGCCACTGTTTTATATTTGTGCCAAATTGCTCACTCAATTTATTTACAGTGTGATCAAAAGCACCCGCTAATTGTTCGTCCCAACTATTAAATTGAGGGTTAATCCAAGATGCAGGTCTATTATTAATAAGTTGCCACAGCGCCGGCTCCAACCCACGCTTGATAGGCTTAAGTGTGCCCTCATGCTCATTAAGAGTGACTTCAATATGGTTAAACACAAGGTTAATAACTTCATCTCTATAGCGTTTAACCAGGGTATAGCCTACCGAAGAAGCACATGCGCATTGCTGCCAGTTTTCAAGCTCTGTGATGTACTTCGCATTTTTAACCTCATTGGTTTTTAACTGCTTGAGTAACAACTCATGCCATGGCATTAAAAAGCGGGCTTGGTTATCAAGCTGTAGTGCGTAAAAGTCGCTCTCGGCAAAGGTTTGTTTTTCAAATAAACGGTCACGAATTTGGCTTGAACGTGCACCTAATGCGTAGCCGCCATTACCAAAACGTGCGTTGTCGCTGGCAGATACAACCCGAGAGTTTCCTGTCCATAATCGCCCGCTGGGTGGGTTTTTAACAAATGGGCGATTAATTTCGTTTTGCTCAAAAAGTGCAGAGTAGTGCTGTGCATTTACACTTAACTCACTGACATTTGTACGCGCCGGAATACCGCCTATATTTTTCCATGCCGCATTACCTAGGCTATCAACAACCATTAAATTCTGTACAGGTATACCCACATTACTTGCAAGGGCGAGCGCATCGTCCACAGTATCTGCTTGCTCAAGCTTTAATAGCTGCATGTTAACCGCATAAGGTTGATGCGCTGCCCAACTAAGTGCATAAGGCTTTTCGTTAATGTATTTTACTGGGCCGTATTCGCTCATTATTAGCGAGTAAGTTTCAACGCCTCCTTCAGGTAATAAAATAGGCTCATCAACAAGCCATGTTTTGCTATCACTATTTAGCGCAATCCAATCGGCAGTATCTAAATAACCGTTAGTGAAACCCCATGCAATTTTATTATTGGTTCCCACTACAATGGCAGGAGTGCCAGGAAGTGATACGCCTGTTATTTGAGATTGTTTACCATTTTGTGTGTAATTAAGCTGCGCTCTGTACCAAATAACCGGCACCGCCATTGATAAGTGCATATCGTCAGACACCATACCTGCACCTGTTTTTGTAAGCTCTCCGGTAACGGCCCAATTATTACTACCAAGCTCTTGAGGGGCTTCAATGTGGCTTGCAACATGAGTCGTTTGCGGTGCAAGAATGGGTAATTCACCTGCAAATTGGGCTAATTTACTACCATCAAGCGCAGCTTGGTATTGGCTAGGTTGCGTTAAAAAATCAACCATATTTTTACTGTATATTTGCTCTAATTGAATCAAAGTTTGATCGCGATTAAATGTCATGCTTTGTAAATCTAAGTACATGCTAAAAATCACTAATAAGCTGTCTTCGATTTGCCACGGTTTTTGAGTTGCGCCGGTAAGTATATATTCAAAGCTTGCATAACCTACTTGGGCTAAACCTTCGTTTACGCCTTGAGCATAACTTTTTAACAGCTGTTTATCGCGCTCTGGTAAGGTATTTAAAATAGCGAGGCTACGTTTTCGTAGTTGATGAAAACGCATTTTTTTATCAAGCTCAACAGCGGCTTTACCAAATAATTCACTTAGCTCTCCTGCAGCATTACGCCTAAGTAGGTCCATTTGAAAAAATCGGTCCTGTCCGTGCGCATACCCTAAGCCATAAGCGGCATCGTTACGACTTTTAGCGTTGATAACAGCTTGGCCCAATCTATCACGGGAAATTTTCACGGGTTCATTCACTGCCATACTGCGCCCGTTGCCATCAAGTGCAGGTAAACTTAAGCTAAGTACCCCATAAACGACAGCGGTGCCACTCAGCCCTAAAATTACAATTAATAACAACAAGCGTTTGATTAGTTTATACATTGAGTTGCCCTTCCACCCTTTGCGTTGCTTATATAATAACCACAGATTTATTAAATAATCATGATCTTGCTCGCAAAGGATGAAATAAACATCAAAATCCACGATAATGTCACTTCCACACATCGTGCAGAACTAGTTGAGATCAATATGACTGAAAAAACGTTTATCAAAGGTAAAGACCGCGATTTAGAATCGTCAATCTCTACCATGCAAAACAAGCTTAAAGCCTTAAACATTAATGTTGAAGAGGCGCTTTGGCTTAACCCTGTAGCTAACTGTTATTCGGTTCATATTAAAGACAGCGACTGCGGTGTTATGTTTACTAATGGTAAAGGTGCAACTGATAAAGCATCTATTGCTTCTGCACTTGGTGAATATTTTGAGCGTTTAAGCTGTAACTACTTTTTTGCTGACTTTTACCTAGGTGAAGAATTTGCCAACGGCGAGTTTACTCATTACCCAAACGAAAAATGGTTTAAAGTTGAAGGTGAAGAAGTGCCAGAGGGCATAATGGATGAAAGCCTGTGGGATTACTTTGACCCAGAGCGCGAACTTAATGCATCACACCTTTTTGATTTTAACTCAGGTAATAACGAGCGCGGCATTTGTACATTGCCATACACGCGCCAACGCGATAACCAAGACGTGTACATTCCAGTAAACGTGATTGGTAATATTTTTGTATCTAACGGTATGAGCGCAGGTAACACCAAGTTTGAAGCGCGAGTTCAGGGCTTGTCTGAAGTATTTGAACGCGCTATTAAAAACCGTATTATTGCTGAAGGCATTTGTTTACCAATCGTGCCTGAAGAGGTTGTTAAGCAGTACCCACAAATTCACGAAGCGTGTGAAGAACTGCGTAGCCATGGTTTTCATTTACGTATCGCCGATGCATCACTAGGCGGTAAATACCCAGTAATGAGCGTAACGCTGATTAACCCAACAGATGGCTCTGTATTTGCCTCGTTTGGTGCTCACCCTTCATTTGAAGTAGCCCTTGAGCGTACCGTTACAGAACTTTTACAAGGTCGTCGCCTTGATCAGCTTGATGTGTTCCAACCGGCTACATTTGATAACGACGAAGTAGCAACGCCTGAAAACATTGAACTGCACTTTATTGATTCTAGCGGTTTAATATCGCATGACTTTTTCCGTGCAACACCTGATTTTGACTTTGTACACTGGGACTTCAGCGGTACAACAGAGCAAGAATACAACTTCTGTACAGATTTAATTCATAGCATGAACCACGACATTTACATTATGGATTACACGCACTTAAACGTGTATGCATGTCGAATTTTAGTACCGGGCATGTCAGACATTTACCCAGTAGATGAGCTGATTTGGCGTAACAACAACGAAGGCGCTAAATTCCGTGAAGCATTCCTATCGCTTGATCAGTACGATGCTGAGCAATGGATGGACATTTACGATAGCTTAGAGGAAGCCGGCCACAGTGATATTATTCGCGCAGCAGAGTTTATTGGCCTTGCAACCGATGCCGATACACCTTGGCATACGCTACGTATTGGTGAGCTTAAAGCGCACCTATGTTTAGCCGCAGGCAGCGAAGAAGCAATTGATTGGGTTGATTGGATACTGCATACAGGCCAAGTAAACGAAGAGGCAATGCGCCATTTCCGCTGCTTAAAAGCCATTCTTGAAATTAAATACGATGACGAGCGTGAATACGCCGACTACCAAGACGCACTGGGTTTAATGTTTGGTAGCGACAACGTAGCGCTTGCAATTGAAATTGCTGAAGGCCGTACATTATTTAATGGTTTAACCTTCCCAGGCTTATCGCTTGAAGGCTTTAAAAAGCATGCAGCGCTACTTGATGGCTACCGAAAGTTACATGTAGCTAAACAAAATCATTGGGCACGTGATGTTAGCGATTCTTGATATTTAGATCGTTAATTATAAAAATAAAATGGCGCTTATGCATAAGCGTCATTTTAATTTGCACAATAAATAGCTATAGTGGAATTGCCTAAATTCAAGCCAATAGTAGCTAATGCCACCAACTAACAATAAAAAAGCAAGTGCGCACAACTATAACCGAACTTTTTGGTTATCGATGACACTACTACTGCTTATTAGTGTTGTACTAGAGCGCATTAATTACACTCGCGTGAAAGACGCTCATCGCCTTCAAATCCTCTCCGATGTAAGCACCTATAGAGCACAACTAGAAGCCATTTTAATTTCTAACATCCAGTTAGTACGCGGCTTAGGCGTGGCTGTTTCTGCAGAGCCTAACTTAAATCAAGAACGCTTTGCACAAATTGCAGCCCCCCTTTTTAATACATCAAAAGAGCTTAGAAATATTGGCGGTGCACCCAATATGATTATTAAAATGACTTACCCGCTTGAAGGAAATGAAGCGGCTCTGGGCCTCAACTTGCTGGCGAATAAAAATCAACGCGCTGACGCTATTAAAGCGCGAGACACCAACACAATTATAATGGCTGGCCCGTTAACGCTAGTGCAAGGAGGTGAGGCACTCATAGCGCGTGTGCCAGTCTATACCCCGCCTGATAAAAATTTTTGGGGATTACTTTCTGTTGTTCTAGATATTAATAAAATTTATAAAAACGCCGGTATTTTAGATCTTAAAGAAAAATATAACGTTGCACTCCAAGGCAGAAATGGGCTGGGCGATAAAGGCGAGTTTTTTTTTGGTGACGCCGCAATATTAAATCAAGATCCCCTCGCATTTTCGTTAAACTTTCAAGGCGGAAGCTGGCAGTTATACGTTGCACCCAAGCAGGGCTGGAGCCCACCCAACTCAGCAGTTTGGCCATTACGTTTAGCAATAATTATTATTTGTGCGTTACTTACATGGGCATTTTTGTTCTTTTTAAAAATGCTTGACCGTCAGCAAAAAAACGAAAGAATGCTAGAAACCATGAGCGATTTGGCGCAAATAGGTGCGTGGTCGTTTAATTTAGAAACCAAGCAAGTTTATTGGTCAGATATGACTAAAAAACTGTTTAAATACCCACTCAATACCCAGCCACAATGGCCTGAAGATTTAAGCTATTTTAAAGAGGGCGAAAGCAGAGAAACGATCAAACCTCTACTCGAACGTGCTATTAAATATGGCCATAGTTATGAAGTTGAACTAGAGGTAATAAACGGTGAAGGGGAAGCGGTATGGGTACTTGTTAACGCAGAAGCTGAACATAAAAATGGTCGATGTGTGCGTATTTTTGGTTCGCTACAAAATATTGATACCCGTAAAAAAATTGAATTAGAAAACAGCTTTACAGCGCTGCACAATGAAACGTTAGCCTCATTAACGGTTAATAAGCTCATTTTAAACGGTAAACTTAGCCAATCAAAAGACATACTCACTGAGGCTATTTGCCATGCTTTAAAAATTGAGCGTGCTAGTATTCGTTTTTATAACGAAGATCGCACACAGTTAATTCCATTCGCACTGCATAATAAATTAACACAAGCCGAAAGCATTGAACTAACCTGGCTTAGAAAACACCTTCCTGACTTTTTTAATATGCTTGATCACCAAGCTGTTTTTAATATTCCCGACGTTATTCATAATTCAGCGCTATCTCCTTTGTCGCCATATTACTTATTGCCGTTAGAAATAAAATCGATGCTGTGCGTAACAATCCCTGCCGGCAACGGAGTATTAGGAATAATATGTGCTGAGCAATGCAAAACCACACGCTTGTGGACAAAAAACGAAGAAAGTTTTTTAATCACAGTGGCTACACTTATAGGTAGTTTACATTCAAGCCAGCAACGCATAGAAGCAGAACAAGAATTAGTAGAAGCTAAGGAATTAGCCGAACAAGCGGTGGCAGCAAAAAGTGAATTTTTAGCAACTATGAGCCACGAAATTCGCACTCCTATGAATGGGGTGCTAGGCATGCTAAATATAATTAAGCAAACAAAGTTAGATCAACAACAAGCACATCATATAGAGCTTGCGCAATCATCTGCCGAATCATTGCTTAATATTATTAATGACATATTAGACTTCTCAAAAATGGAAGCGGGTAAACTTAATATTGATAGTATTCAATTTAATCTCCCAAAATTATTAGGTGAAGTGGTTGAATCGTTTGCACTAAAAGTAGAGCAAAACAATACAAAACTAATTTTAGACGCAACCCAAATTACAGTAAGTGAAATAATTAGTGACCCGAATAGGCTTAGGCAAATTCTTAATAACTTGATTGGTAATGCTGTTAAATTTACTAAAAATGGTGACGTTATTATTATAGCCAGAGTGGACGACTCCACCGATGGATCCTTTTTAGAGTGCTCAGTAATTGATACTGGTATTGGTATTAATAAAAACCAGCAAACATCATTATTTAATTCATTTACACAGGCCGACACTTCAACTACGCGCCAATTTGGCGGTACAGGCCTTGGGCTAACGATAGTAAAACAACTATGTGAATTAATGGGCGGAAGCGTCAGTGTCAACAGTGTTGAAGGCGAAGGCAGTACGTTTTCATTTAGTGTAAAAATACAGCCTAGATTAAGTAAAGAGCAAGATTTACCAAGCCACCTAATAAACAACAAACGTATTTTATTTATTGATGAGTGCCACTTAAATACCAGTATAGCCACTAAACAGCTGACAATTTAGGGGGGCCCATGTGGAGTTTATTAATGACTATAATGAGGTGCTGATACATTTAGAAGAGACGACTCGTTCATACGATGCAATTTTAGTTGATTATCACTTTTTTTCTGTTGCTGCAAAAACGCAAACAACCGCCTTACAAAACTTTATTAAAAAGTTTAAATGTAAATCAGTAATTATGGCGCCAATGAGTTATTCACAAAAAGAATCAACGCTTAAAATGAATGTCGACTGCATGATTTTTAAACCTCTTACGCCATCAGATCTGTTTGATTCACTCACTAATGAAAAGTTTTTAGAGCAGCAATTAAATCAGGCGCAACTCACTAATACACTTACAAAAGCACCTATTAAAGATTCATCAGAGCCCGTTTTATTGTTAGTAGAAGACAATAAGATAAATCAAGTTGTGGCCTCTGCATTGTTAAAAGAGGCCGGGGTGATCTTTGATATTGCTGAAAATGGTGAGCAAGCAATTAGCAAACTAAACGCCAAACAAAATAACCCGTATAAACTTATTTTAATGGATTGCCAAATGCCAATAATGGATGGTTATCAAGCCACGCAGGCAATCAGACAAGGCGGAGCAGGTGAAAAATATAATGCTGTATCAATTATTGCTTTAACGGCTAATGCCATGCAAGGCGATAGAGAAAAATGTATTGCTGCGGGCATGGACGATTACTTAACTAAGCCGCTTGATATGGCCGCCTTAAAACCCAAGTTGCAGCACTGGCTTGGCAGTTAAATGAGGCTTACCACTAATTAGCATTAACAATTAATATTTTTAAGGGTACTTATGCAGTTATCACCACACCAACAACGTGTTATTGGTTGTCTCCTAGAAAAACAAAGCACTACACCAGAGCATTATCCTTTGTCACTGAATGGGTTAACCAATGCATGTAATCAAAAATCGAATCGCGATCCTGTTCTTAATTTAACCGAAAGTGATGTGCAAGTTGCGCTAGATGAACTTAGTGACATGCGCCTAGTTACTGTTGATGAAGCACTTTCGGGGCGAGTAAATAAATACGACCACCGCTTTTGTAATACCGAATTTAGTAGCTTACAGTTTTCAGCACAACAACGTGCCATTATTTGCCTATTGCTGTTACGCGGCGCCCAAACACCCGGTGAATTAAGAACACGCAGCGCTCGTCTCGCTGATTTTAATAATGTAGATGAAGTTGAAAATGCGCTAAATAAATTAATTGAAAATGAGCAAGTTGCCAAGTTACCGCGCGAAGCAGGTAAACGTGAAAGCCGATATATTCATTTATTTGGTGAGCAACCAATTACGCCTGATAGCGATACCATTAATTTACCCAGCGAAGCCATTAAAGATAAAGAGCTAAACGATTTATTACGCGAAGTAGAAGAGTTAAAAGCAGAACTTAACCAGATAAAAGCACATTTAGGGCTTTAAATAAGTAAAACTAAATCACATAATAAGTTTATTGCGTATCACATTTAAAATCTTACAAGGAGCCGGCAATGCGCGCCGAAATAATGGCTGAAATGAAAGTTCAGCCAACCATTGATGTAAACGCTGAGATCTCTCGTCGAGTTAACTTTATAAAAGCACGTTTAGTTGCAGCCCACTCACGCTCGCTTGTGCTTGGTATTAGTGGCGGGGTTGATTCTTCAACTTGCGGCCGTTTATGCCAATTAGCTGTTAACGAATTAAATGAAGAACACAGCACCAACAAATATCAATTTATTGCTGTGCGCCTACCTTACGGCGTGCAAGCTGATGAAGACGAAGCACAAATGGCGGTAGATTTTATTCAGCCAAGTAAGCGTATGACCGTTAATATTCAGCCTGCTGCTGATGCGTTACATGAGCAAGTGTTAATCGCAATGACTAGCAGCGGTGACGCATTACCAGAGCAAGCTCAAATAGATTTTATTAAAGGTAACGTTAAAGCACGCCAACGTATGGTCTCTCAATACGAAATTGCCGGTTTTAGCCAAGGCTTAGTTGTAGGTACCGATCATAGCGCAGAAAACATTACAGGCTTTTACACTAAATTTGGCGATGGTGCTTGTGATTTAGCGCCTCTTTTTGGTTTATCTAAGCGCCAAGTTCGCGCACTAGCGACTGCCCTAGGTGCGCCAGCAGTGCTTGTTGAAAAAGCCCCTACAGCCGATTTAGAAAGCGACCGACCGGGCCTCACCGACGAAGAAGCGCTTGGTTTAAGTTACAACCAAATTGATGATTTTTTAGAGGGCAAACCTGTCTCTGAAGAGGTGGAGCAAAAGTTAATCGGTATATATCTGCGCACGCAACATAAACGCCAGCCAATACCAACAATTTACGATTGATATAAGTGATATAAAAAGCAATTAACAGCATCTAGTTTAATTGCTTTTTTGATCGCCCTACTCAAATATTACGTACACATTGCACTTAACGTACTAATATTTATTAAAAACTTGCCAAAGAGAACACTGCATTATATGACATCGCCTATTTTAATTACTGGTGCAGGCCAACGAATCGGCCTAGCCCTTGCTCAGCATTACTTAACCCAAGGGCAAAAAGTGATTATTACTTATCGTACTCGCCATGATGCCGTAGAAAAACTAGCGCAGCAGGGAGTGACTTGTATCCATGCCGATTTCAGTACTGATGCGGGAATTAATGAGTTTATTAATACATTGAAAGCCCATACCCAATCCTTAAAGGCTGTTATACACAATGCATCTAGCTGGGACTGTGAAGCAAATAATCCAGACCACGCCAAGCTTTTTGATAACATGATGCGCATTCATGCCAAAACACCCTACTTAATTAATATGCAGTGCGCTGACTTACTTTTAGCGTACCAGCAAGCTAGCGGTGCTGCGGCAGATATTGTACACCTTACTGACTATATAGTTGAAACAGGAAGCCCTAAGCATCTGGCATATGCGGCAAGCAAGGGCGCACTTGATAATCTAACAAAATCGTTTAGTGCTAAATACGCACCAAATATAAAAGTAAATGCGGTTGCGCCTTCGCTTATTATTTTTAATGAGCACGACGACGAACAATACCGCGCTAAAACACTTAAAAAATCATTGATGGGCATCGAACCTGGGTGCCAAGAAATTATAAACAGCATTGATTTACTATTACAAAGTCAGTACATAACAGGGCGCTCTATCCCTGTTGATGGCGGACGTCATTTAAAGTAAAAAACACTGAGACACCTATGCATAACGAATTAAAAGACAGCTACCAGAAAATTATAACCGCCGTAGGCGAAGACGCTGAACGCGAAGGTTTATTAGACACACCAAAACGTGCTGCAAAAGCAATGGAATACCTGACACAAGGGTATCGCCAAACGCTTGATGAAATTACTAATAATGCCGTATTTACCTCTGATGCAGACGACATGGTACTTGTGCAAAATATAGAACTTTACTCTATGTGTGAGCACCACTTGCTACCATTTATTGGCCGCTGCCATATTGCTTATATTCCAAACGGCAAGGTGCTGGGGTTATCTAAATTTGCGCGTATTGTTGATATGTTTTCGCGTCGTTTTCAAATACAAGAACAGTTAACACATCAAATTGCCAAAGCCGTTGAAGAAGTGACTGGCGCAAAAGGTGTAGGCGTTATTGTTGAAGCTAAGCACATGTGCATGATGATGCGCGGTGTAGAAAAGCAAAACTCAAGCATGCGTACATCAGTAATGCTGGGTAACTTTAGAAGCGACCCTAAAACACGCAACGAATTTTTGCAGCTTATTAAAGGGTAATCTATGGCCAACGCAATTATTAATGTTACTAACTTACGCTTACGTACATTTATTGGTTTTAATCCTGAAGAGCGTGAAAAAAAGCAAGACGTAGTGATCAATCTTGAGATTCACTACCCTGCCGACAACGCATGTAAAACCGATGAAGTAGACCAAGCACTTAACTATAAAGTGATCACCAAAGAGGTGATTAGTTTAGTTGAGCAAGGACACTTTTTATTACTAGAAAAGCTAGTCGCTGAAATTCTTGCTGTTTGTCATTCACACCCGAGTGTAAATTATGCCAAAGCCCGTGTAGATAAACCGCATGCGCTTCGCTTTGCTGACTCTGTATCGTTAACACTTGATTGGACAAAGTAGTGTGCGTATAGCTTAAATAAGAGCTTCTACTCCCACGGCAAGGGCAATAACCGCTAAATAGCGTGCGCCTTTGCCAAGTGTTACTAAAAGTAAAAAAACGCTAAACCTCACTTTAAAAATACCGCCAATAACTGTTAATGGGTCGCCAACAACAGGCAGCCATGCAAACAATAGGCTATATACGCCATATTTATTAAACTGATTTTGTGCCTTTTCAAGCCCTTGTTCTGATACCGGAAACCACGTTTTATGTTTAAAACGTAAAACTTGCGTGCCTAACCAATAGTTAACACAGCTTCCCAATACATTACCTAGTGTTGCTACCAACCATAAAAGCCAAAGGTTAACTTGGCTTTGTGTGATCATTCCCACCATGATCACCTCTGAAGAACTCGGCAATAGCGTAGCTGAAATAAATGCGCTTAAAAACAGCGTTAGATAAAGCATAATAACCTTGCGGGAAAAGGTAAAACCCCAGCCTAAGGCTAGGGTCGGTTTATACAAATAATTGAGCGCTTATTTTATCAAATTTAAACTCAGTGGATAATTAAACTCTTTACCTTCATTGGCTTTAATACTCGCTAAAACCACCATAATAAAAGAAAAGATAGCCACAATAGGTAATAAAATTACACCGATCACAACAAACATCAATGCAAAACAAATAATATAGGCAATTGCCATAGTTATCTGAAAATTAAGCGCTTTTTTACCGTGCTCATTGACCATTTGCATTTCATCTTTTTTAATTAACCAAATAATTAATGGTCCTATGATTGAACCAAACGGCACAATAAATCCAGCAAACGCGCTTAAATGGCACAACATTGCCCATGTGCGCTCATCTTTATTTACTACTTTAACCTGTTGATTTTCTTCCATAACACAATCCTTTAATTTTTATAATGCGGTTTAATTATACACAGGTCTATAAATTTTCTGGCGTATTTATTTACAAAAATCACAGCCTACATTCCTGTGATAAAAAAGTGATAAGTTTGTGAGAGTTTCTGGAGACGATTGTTCAATACTTATCTCGAATCATCACTTACAGGAAATAAAAAATGAAAGCTTCAACTTTTACACTTGCAACTCTTTTAGCGGTAGCTAGCCAGTCAACCATGGCTGCAGAGTTAGACTTAACAATAACCAACCTAACCCAAGGCATTCACTTCACTCCGCTACTCGTTACAGCACACAACAGTGAAGATAAGCTTTTTGAAGTTGCAACTGAAGCTTCTACCGCATTACAAACAATGGCTGAAGGTGGCAACATTGCTGAGCTAATGGCACAAGCCACTGCAGCAGGTAGCGATATGGCTGCAAACCCAGCAGAAGGTCTATTAGCACCATCGTCATCAACCATGACAACACTAATGACGACTGACGGGAACGATTACTTATCAGTGACCGCTATGTTACTACCTACAAACGATGGCTTTGTTGGCCTTGATAGCTGGAAAATACCAACCGAAGCAGGTACCTACACAGTTTATTTAAATGCATACGATGCGGGCACTGAGCAAAATAATGAGCTAGTGGTTGAAGGTTCTGGAGCACCTGGTACGCCAGGTATTCCTGCAGCACCAGGTGGTGATGCGGGTACAGGTGGCGCAGGCTTAACAAGCACCGATAGCAACATTAATGTGCATATTCACCCTGGTACACTAGGTGACGACGACTTAACCGCTGGTAATAGTGATTTAAGCAACACGGTTCACAGATGGTTAAACCCTGTAGCTAAACTAACCGTTACGGTTAAGTAGGAGCGTAATCATGGCATCTTTAAATAACTTTAAAAAAAGCATCGTGGTTGTTGCACTTGCAGCTTCACTTGCAGCCTGTGGCGACAACGACAGTAACGATCCTGTTCAAGTTGTCACACCGCCGACTCCTGAGCCTGTAAGCTATACATTTGATGTAACCGTCAGTAATTTAACCGCAGGGCAGCCACTATCGCCTATTGCCATTATTGCACATACAGAAGGCACACTTTGGCAAATAGGTAGTCCTGCATCGGTTGCATTAGAAACAATGGCTGAAGGAGGCGACAACAGCCAACTACTTGCATTAGAAAACGCCATTGCAAATGCATCAAGCGAAGGCCCTGTTGGACCTGGCGTAAATACCACGATTACATTAACGACAGACTCACTTGAAGCACTCAAGCTTTCACTTGCCACTATGATGGTGAACACAAATGATGGATTTACCGGTCTTAGTGCTTTAGACGTATCTTCATTAGCCGTGGGTGACTCTTTAATTCGCACCACTGTTGCTTATGATGCAGGTACTGAAGCAAATACAGAAGCAGCTGGTACGATACCCGGTCCTGCTGATGGCGGAGAAGGTTTTAATGAAGCCCGTGATGATGTTAATTTTGTAGCAAGACACCCAGGTGTAGTTACAAATGAAGATGGCTTATCTAGTTCAGTACTTAGCCCTGAACATAAGTTTGATAACCCATTAGCAAAAGTGGTTATTACCAGCACTCAGTAATTCGTTTATCTGTATTGACCTTGATATACCAGCTTGTAATGGGGAAGTAGGGGCGCACGGAAGCCCCCTTTTTTTACGAGGATAAACAATGCGTCATGAAAAATTACTCATAGTTGAAGACGACAGAGAAATTGGTAAATTAATTACCACACAGCTTACATCGCTAAATTTACATGTGGATCATGTTATAAGTGCTGAGCTGGCTCTAAAAAAAATTGCCAAGCACCCCTACGGGCTTATTTTACTGGATATAAACCTGCCGCAAATGGATGGATTGAGTTTATGTCGTAAAATAAAAGAGCACTATCCAACTACCTCCGTTATTTTACTCACCGCACTAAGTAGTGACATGGATAGGGTTATTGGCCTAGAAATGGGCGCAGACGACTATATTTGTAAACCCTTTTTTGCACGTGAACTACAAGCCAGAGTAAAAACCCAACTTCGACACAGAGCACAGTTACTCGCCAGCCAAAATACCGATGAACCCTCTGTTGCAAGTGAACAAACCCTTAAAGTTGGCTCATTAAACATTGAGTTTGACTCTCATCAAGTGTATTTAGCCGAACAGGCAATTAACCTAACTGCCACCGAGTTTGATTTGCTGGTGTATTTTGCACGCCACCCTAACCATGTATTTAGTCGCCAACAACTACTTGATAAAGTCTGGGGCTACCAACATAGCGGTTACGAACATACTGTTAATTCACATATTAATCGGTTACGCGCAAAGCTTGAATTGCACCAATCGACACCTATTATAGAAACCGTTTGGGGTGTGGGATACAAACTCAATCCAAGCCAACTTAATTAAGATTTTTATTATGAGACTTTCTTTGTACCAAAAATTAGCAGTGTCGTTAGCCGTAATTTTTTGTTTTATTTGCGCGCTGGTTTATAGCTGGAGTAAACAACTAGAACTCAACTCTAAACACCATGGAGAACAAAATTTACATTTAGCGCTAGCTGAGCATTTAGTACAAGATAACCCATTGATAAAAGAAGGCGTATACGATTACGAAGCCCTTGAAAACCTATTTCATACCTTAATGTTACTCGGCCCCGCCTTTGAATTTTACTTTGTAGACGAAAACGGAAAAATATTAACTTACTCCGCAGAGCCCGGAAAAGTGAAGCGTACACATATTAATTTAACGCCATTAAAGCACCTTATAGCTAACCCAAGTGCTACACGAGTTTATGGCGACAACCCAAGAAACCCTGATCAACAAAAAATATTTTCTGTGGCGCCTGTTTTTAATAACAACACATTGCAAGGTTATTTATATGTGATTATTGGTGGTGAGGCATACGACACCTCTCTTAATCATATAAAAAGTAACGACTCGTTATTATTGGCTGCCATATGGCTAGGCTCAGCACTCGTTTTTTTATTTATTGCGATGCTTATTTTACTGCGATTTTTTACAAACCCTATTCAACGCCTTGCAAAAGATGTAAGCAAAATTGAGGCTGCAAACTACAGCCTAAACGACACAAAATTGAGTATTTATTCAACTCAAAAAAGTAATGAAGTCCATAGCTTAAGCCGAACTATTCAAGCAATGCTCACACGTATAAACGAGCAATTTAAAGCACTAGAGCAAGGCGATAAACAACGCAAAGAGCTACTTACTCACTTATCTCATGACTTACGTACGCCACTGGCTTCGTTACAAGGTTTTTTAGAGGTGTTAAATCAGTCAGGTGACAAACTAAGTGCGCAAGAGCAGCAAGAGTACTTGCAAGTATCACTGAATAACTGTGGTCAACTTAAGCAACTAATAGAGCAAATTTTTGAACTCGCACACCTCGAAAATGGCGAAATAAGTATTAACAAAGAAACATTTAACCTAGGTGAACTTATTTACGATTGTATTGCTAAGTTTAGTTTGGCCGTAGAGAAAAAAGGCATTAATTTATCGGTTGAGCCAGCAATTTGTGACTTTCCTGTCATTGCCGACATAGCCAAACTTGAGCGTGTTTTAAGTAACTTAATCGATAACGCCATTAGGCATACCCCGCGTGACGGCAGTATTGCTGTGCGTGTAAAACGCGGTGATGACAATCAATTATTTGTGCAGGTTTCTGATACCGGCGTGGGTATTAAACACGAAGAGTTAAATGCCATTTTTGATCCTCATTACCAAGCTAGTAATTCTAACAAAGCCGGCCGACAACAAGGTGGTTTGGGCCTTGCTATTTGCCGCGGGCTATTAAAACTCATGGACAGTGAAATAAATGTACAAAGTGAACTAGGCAAAGGCACTATGTTTAGCTTTAATTTGCCACAAAAAAAGGCGTAACTTAACGTTACGCCTTAGCTCATTACTTAGTTGAATTGTGGGACCGCTGACCTTTGCAAATTAAATCAACAGCCCCTAGGATTTGTTATTTTTTTATACCCGCTAAATCAAGCATAAATGCATAATTTAACGCGGCATCTTCTAGTCGTTTAAAACGGCCAGAAGCACCGCCATGTCCGGCTTCCATATCTATTTTAAATAATAGTTTATTATCATCTGTTTTGTAGTCACGCAGCTTAGCAACCCATTTTGCTGGCTCAAAATATTGAACCTGTGAATCGTGTAAACCTGTAGTAACTAACATATTAGGGTAGTCTTGCTTACTGACTTGATCGTACGGTGAATACGACAACATATAATCGTAATATTCTTTCTCGTTAGGGTTACCCCACTCGCCATACTCGTTAGTTGTAAGCGGAATAGTTTCATCCAACATAGTGGTAACCACATCAACAAACGCAACCTGTGCAACCATGCCTTTATAAAGCTCAGGGGCTTGGTTTGCCACTGCACCCATTAATAATCCACCCGCACTGCCGCCTTGTGCAAATATGCTGTCTTTTGCACCATACTTTTGCTCAACTAATGACTTAGTTACATCTACAAAGTCGTTAAACGTGTTCTTTTTGGTAAGTAGCTTACCCGCTTCGTACCACGGGCGACCTAACATTTGCGAACCACGTACGTGAGCAATTGCAAATACAAAACCGCGGTCAAGCAACGTTAATCGTGCAGAAGAAAAGCTCGGATCCATTGTTGCGCCATACGAACCATAGCCGTATTGCAATAATGGGTTAGTGCCATCTTTTTTAAATAACTCTTTTCGATACACCAAACTCACCGGTACTTTTACGCCATCGCGTGCTGTTACAAAAATACGTTCTGAGGCATAGTTGTCTGCGTTAAAGTCACCTAATACTGTTTGTTGTTTTAATAATGTTTTTTCGCCAGTGGCCAAATTAACATCATAAGATGAACCCGGCGTAGTCATACTGGTGTAGTAAACACGCAGCGTATCGCTGTCTAATTCGTTATTACCGTACGCATTAATTGTATATGCACTGTCGTTAAAGCTTAGTGGTAACTCTTTGCCCGATGTTAAATTACGCGCAATCAGTGTTGATTGGCCCATTTCGCGTTGTTGGTATACTAAGTAGTCATCAAACAACTCAACACCTTCGAGTTTAATACCCTCGCGCGCAGGGATCACGCTTTGCCAATTTGCTTTATCACCGGCTTTATCAATATCTACTTTCATAAGCTGAAAGTTAACGGCATTTAAATTAGTAACAATGTAATAAGTATTGCCTAATTTGGAAATGCTGTATTCAAGGTTGGCTTCACGTTCAATTAAGCGCTTAGGCCTAGCGTTTACATCATTTGCATTAAGTACTGACAAACCCGATGCATCAGTACTGCTATGCCAAATATAAATTTCTGAGCCGTCTTTGCTCTTGCTCATACCTGTGTAATAGCTTGTGTCTGTTTCTTCGTAAACAAGCTCGTCATCGCTTTGTGGTGTACCAAGCGTATGACGATAAACCTGATACCCGAGTAAGGTTTGCGCGTCTTTTTTGATGTAATAGACTGTTTTATTGTCGTTCGCCCACACAACATAACCACTGGTGCCTTCAAGCGTATCTTCTAATAATTTACCAGTGCTTAAATCCTTAATTTTTATGTTGTAAACACGGCGACTCACCGTATCTTCACCATACGCCATTAAATTGTCATTTGGGCTGACATTTAAACCACTAACCGCAAAATAGTCATGACCTTTAGCCAATTCATTTACGTCTAAAATAACTTCCTGATCGGTGCCTGCAAAATCACTACTGCGTAAGTAAGTAGCGTACTCATTATCGCCGCGAGTTTGCGACGAGTAATAGTACTGGCCGTCTTTTACCGGAACAGAGTCATCATCTTTTTGAATTCTCCCTTTAAGCTCTTCAAATAAACTACTTTGTAATTTTTTAGTATGCGCAAGCATAGCGTCAGAATACGCATTTTCGGCTTCTAAGTAGTTAATGATCTCAGGTGCTTTTCGCTCGTCATCTCTGAGCCAGTAGTAATTATCGATACGTGTATCGCCATGAATGGTCATTTCATGGGGTACTTTTTTAGCAATTGGTGCAACCGCTGTTACAGCTTGAGCTGACTCAACTTGAACCGTATTTTTTTGAGTTTCTTCGGGGGCTTTATTACACCCGCTTAAAATAGCAAGCGAGAGTGCAGCAAGTGCAAAGGGAGTACGTGTCATCAGGCAAAGTCCTTATTATTTTTGTTACCTAAATATACCTAAAATTAATACCTTTTGTGATTTAGTTTGTGAAGCTATGTAAAAAGGGAGCCGAAGCTCCCTTTAATTTAGTACTTAATCATTTTTAAGCTTACTTTTGCTTACGACGACGCATGAATGCGAACGGTGCTACTAGAAGCGTTAACCAAGCTAATGAACCTGACGAACTTTTCTTCTCTGGCTCTGGAATAACAACTGCCGGAGGTACTACTGCAGTTACATTAACAGTTACAGTTACAGGCTCAGAAACATTGCCTCGAATATCAATCGCAACAACTTCCATTTCAGCAGTAGTATCACCTGCTAGCATGTTGGTGTCAGCAACCACAATTTGACCTTGCTCATCAACACCTAACCCAATATTTGTGTTTGATTGAACGTAGTACTCAGAAACCGCTAAGTCAAAATCGGCTTCTTCAATTGTAAGCGCGCCAACTACTGTACCATCGGCTGCATCTTCAGAAACTGAGAATTCACCACCCACTAAGATAGGCGCCTCAATAGCTGGTAATGTAAGCTCTTCACTTGTCATTGCTTTAATGATGTTAGTGCCAGCACCTTGAGATAAAACAAATGGACCACTTGCAGATACCATTGCTTTTTCACCCGGTAGAAGTGAAGCAACGGCTTCGCCAGTTTCAAGCGAAGTCATTTGAACTTCAGGCTGAACACCAAATACCACAGAGCCAGTTACACTGTCTGTCTCAGAGAAAACACCTGACTGGTAGCTTGGGTAACCAACAGATACTCTAAAGTTCATTGGCTGACCAAGTAACGACCCATCAATGTTCATTAGCTCAGAACAACCAGTAAATGTGATTGTATCCTCACCTGCTGAATGAAGAAGTGGTGTACCCCATGCCCAACCATCATTACCAGCACCGTCAGTAGTACCAATTAATGTACGGCTACGGCCTGGTGAAGCAGTTGTACGGCCACGGTCATTTAAGTTTTGTAAGAACTGATCAGCAACACCATCATTATCTGTATCAATTTCAACTCTGTAACCAGCTTGGAAAGTGTGCGTTAGCGGGTCACGTAATTGAATTGATGAAGTGATGTAAATACCTGAATCACAGAAGTCTGCACCAAATGCAGAGAATGTGCTCGACAGAATATTATACTCAGCCTCTTCCATTGTTTTCTCTGTGCCTACAGCAATGATGCTTTCGGCTTGAGGAGTGATTTCAGTCTGACCCGTATTTTCAAGTACTAGTGCAACTTTATTGTCAATTAGCTCGGCAGTATAACTTAGCTCTGTCGCTGCTTTCGGCATTGCATGATACACAACGTGTAGATCGTGAGTTGTATCTGTTGACGCATCATCAAATACTAACGCACCATCAAACTCAATCGATGTTAGTGCAGCACTGCGAGCAGCAATGTCATCAGCACTAAATGGATTCTCTAATTCCCATGCAGGTAGTTTACTTGGGTCAACCATCATTGTGATATCAAAGTTTACTGATTGCCCAGCTGGAATTGTTACTGATTCTGGGAAATCCCAGCTAACAGCTTCAGTTTTTTCGTCGCTTTCGTAACGTGCTTCAGTACGAAGGTTATATGTTTTCGCTTCAGCAGAGAAGTTTTTCACAGTGACCGTTTTAGTGATAGAACCGGCTTCTGCAAGGCTCACTAAACCATAAGAAAGGGCAGCTTGTTTTGTATCAAACTCAGCATTATGTACCCATGCTGCAACAGGTAAGTTCACAGCTTTAGTCACATCAACTAAACCAGCACCAATCATACTAATAGGAGCCAGCTCTGAATCAGGATTGATAGCCAATGGCTCGTTAGTAACTTCGAGGTTTGCCGCGTTCATAATAGTGGCTTTAATTTCAAACGCATTACGGTTTGGGTGAGCCTCACGGATCATAGCAACCGCACCGGCTGTAATTGGACCTGAGAACGAGGTACCCGACACTGGATTAGTACCTGTTTGAGTTCCTGCTGCTGCCACGTCAATACTCGTACCTGGCGCTGTAATTTCTGGTTTAAGTAAACCATCCATAGAAGGACCACGTGACGAGAATGTTGCAACCGCGCCAGCAGTAGATTTAAATTCAACACTAATATCAAATGTTGCTGGACCGCCAGCCTCTAGCTGTGCTTTTAAAGCTGCACCCGCAGCGAAAGTAATACCAACGTTTTTAATTGTCACATCAGCATCAAAGCCACCCATTGGTGCCGGTGTACCATCGTCTACGTTATTTGCAATAAATACAAACTCTGCACCTTTGGCTTGTGCGTTTAGTACTTTTTGTGTAAATGCACAAGCACCACGGTCTATAAGTACCGCTTTACCTGTAAAATCAACATCGTCTGCAAAGGCATCACAACCGTTTTGATTTGCTGTAGGGTATACTAAATCAATATCAGCACCGGTTATAGTAAAGCCTTCTTGTGGGCCGAAGCTTGATATTTGAATATCATCTTCAACACCTGCAATCATTCCACTGGCAACACCCGACTCAGTTGTTGGATGTGTCATTGCACCAACAGATAATGCATTAGGTGTTGTACTTGGACCACCAACACGGAATGGATTATCACCATCGTTACCGGCAGAAATTACCATATTAACACCTAACTCAACAGCACGTTGAATTAGGTATTGTGTACCACCACCAGTGTAAGTATCACCAAATTCACCACCAAGAGACATGTTCATTACGTCAACACGATCTGAAATATCGCCATCACCGTTAGGATCCATTGCAGCCTCTAATGCAGCTGCTTGAGCTGCACTTGGACAACCACCACCACATACAGAATATGCGTATAGCTCAACCTCTGGTGCAATACCGTTTACAGAGTTTGCAGACGATGTACCATGATTTGTTGGATCACCTGTTGACGGTGAATTTGCAGCATCATTTTCAATTGGATCTGCATCATCACGAATAAAGTCATAGCCACCTTGTACAATGCCTTGCGGCCATGTAACCGTTGTAGGATCTTCTTGTGCATCTAGGTATGCTTCAACAGTACCCGCACCGCCAAATGCTTCGTGAGTATAATCAATACCTGTATCTAGTACTGCAACGCGCTGACCTTTACCACTTACAATACCATCAGTAATTAATGGCTTAGCGTTAATATAATCAGAGCTTGCTGCAACGTGAAGTTCACGGTCAAACATTGGTAATACTTTTGCAACGCGGTCATCTTTTGCAATCTGCTTTAAAGCTTCAGGTGTTGCTTGAACGATTAACGTTGGAGCAAGAATCTTTGTTTTGCCAATTACTTTTGCATCAAAGTCTAAATTACTCAACTCTGCAGTCATTATGTCTTGAAGCTGCTCAACCTGAGCTGTTATTTCACGGCTACTTGAAGCCTGATAAGTTCCAGCCGTTACTGCATCCACAGATGTTGTTGCTTTAAGAACGATCATATGAGCTGAAGGCTCTTTTTTGTCTGCTGCAACTTCAACTACTTGCTCTACTTGTTTGTAGTTAACATTTGCTTTTGGTAATTCAGCTGCGCTTGCAAGTGTTGCCACAAATGCGCTAGAAACAGCCGTCGCTATCGCTGTCTTTTTTATTATATTATTACTCATGAGTTCCCCTAGGATATTTTATGTATTATTGTAGTCACATTAATAAAGCAAATTACAATGTATGAACAAATATAAAACGTTCATTACCCACCAAGCAACACTTTGGTTACAAATAAGCGTAAAACATACAAGAAACAAAAAAAACAAACGGCAAGCAGCTGATATATATAACAAAAAAAACACATCGCTTTTGTGAATGTTTGTAAACAAAACTTGCATTATAACTAGGTACTCTATGAATAATGATGTGATCAACATTTTAACTATGGCTAAAGTAATACAAACAGCTGTTGCACCGGTGTTTTTAATAACCGGTATTGCAGCTACACTTGGCGTTTTATCAAACCGCTTGGCTCGTATTACAGACCGTGCGAGGCAATTGGAGCGCAAACTAAAAGTAAGCACCGATGAAGATTTTAATAAATCACTCGCAACGGAGCTTCGCGCTTTATTAAAACGCTCCCGTTGTATACACATAGCCTTCAGTTTAAGTGTTTTGAGCGCTTTGCTTGTATGCGCAGTGGTTATGCTATTATTTTTATCTCACATTCAATCAATAAACTTAGGTGTTACTATCGCCAGCTGTTTTGTGGCCGCTATGGCGTTGTTAATATGTGCGTTTATGTCGTTATTAGGTGAAGTTTTCTTAGCAACTCGCAGTATGCGACGAGGGATGATATTTGCTGATATTGATATGAACGATTAACTTTTAGTTAATTTTTCTGTATTAGCTTGAATAAAACCAATAGCTAAGATACAAAGCAATAGTCAAAAAATAGTTAACAGGGGCAATAATATGAAATTTAAAAAGATTCTAGCGGGTGCATTACTAACAACATGCGCGCTGAGTGTATCTGCAAACTCTGCGTTTAAAGAGCCAAGCGACGCGATTAAATACCGTCAAAGTGCTTTTTCTATGCTATCAGTTCAAATTGGTGATATGGGCGCAATGCTTAAGGGCAAGGTTCCATTTGATGCAGAGCAATTCAAAATGCGTGCAAATAACGCAGCAGCGCTTTCAAAAATGCCTTGGGAAGCTTTCTACGCAGGAACAGATAAAGGCGATACATCGGCACTGGCTACTGTTTGGTCTGAAAATACGGTATTTGTTGAAAAAGCCAATGCGTTTGCTGCAAACGCAGACAAACTTGCTCTAGCTGCCCAATCTGGCGACAAAGCGGTTATTGGTAAAGCCTTTGGTGCTTGGGCGAAAGGTTGTAAAGATTGCCACAAGCAATTTAAAGACTAATTAAAAACATAATAAAAACAAAAAAAGGACTGAGTGTTAACACCCAGTCCTTTTTTATTGTTTAGCAAAAATCAGCTATCAACAGACACTTCTACACTTCTTCGTTTAAAAATACGTCTGTAAGTGTTTTTAAATAATGCCCCAATATCACCTAATATAATGTACAAACAAGGTACAAGAATAAGCGTAATTAAGGTTGCAAACATAACTGCAAATCCCAGCGCAACTGCCATAGGAATTACAAACTTAGCCTGTAGGCTGGTTTCAAACATAATAGGCAACACACCAGCAAACGTAGTGATTGAGGTGAGCAATATTGCTCTAAAACGCGCACAGCCGGCTTCAATTACGGCATTTTTAACGCTAACGCCTTGCTTACGTACCTGGTTTACATAGTCGGTCATAACCAAGGAGTCATTAATTACAACGCCCGCTGCAGCAATAAGACCAAAGCCAGACATTAAGCTCATATCCAAATCAAACCAGTAGTGCCCCCAAATAGCCCCCGTTAAGCTAAACGGAATAACCGACATTACAATAAGCGGTTGTGAATAGCTTTTTAGTGGTACAGCAAGCAGTATGTAAACTAGTATCATGCCTCCAGCAAAAAACAACATTTGCTCATTGGCTTGCGCCTGTTGCTCTTCAATGGCACCACCAAGTTCTGATTTAACGCTTGGGTATTCTTCTCTAAGCTGTGGTAATAGATTTTCTTTTACCTGTTTAACCACTTCGCCCGGCTCAATTTGCTCTTCATCAATACTGCCGTATACATAAACAGTTCGATAGCCACCTTCACGGCGAATGTAGCTAATACCGGGAGTTTCGGTTAGCTCAACCACATCACCCAATAATACTTCGCGCCCGGTTGGCGTGGTCACCACTGTATGTTTAAGTGATGAAAATGCTTCGCGTGTGAGTTTAGGGTAACGAACCATTACACGGACTTCTTCACCATTTCTAATTACGCGCTGTGCTTCGCCACCATAAAAGCTAGCGCCAACTTGATTAGCAATACTGGCTAAGTCTAACCCCAAATCAAAGGCAACGGGTTTTAAACTCATTTGCACTTCTTTACTGGCAGGATCTATGGTTGAGCTTATATCAAACAAGCCTTCTTGCTGTTGGAGCAATTGAATAAAACGGCGCCCAGCTTCGTTTAATGTATCGATATCAGATCCAAATAGAAGGTAACCAAACTCGCCTCCACCGTTGCCGCCACCGCCGCCTACGTCGTCTTGAATAGTTAACGATTTAACACCTGCAATATTAGGCATGGCTTCACGCCAACGGCGCGATAATTCAAACGCATCGTAAGGACGTAAATCTTCATCAACTAATGGGGCTAATAATTGCGCCTCTGTGCGGCCTTGGTTAAACACAAGCACGTCACGGATAATTTTTTGACCTGTTTGACGCTCTGTTTCTTTATCTACCTCAAGCACCATAGCTTCTATTTCGCGAATAGCATTAATAGTTTGAATGTCGGATACGTTGTCATTCATTTCAATATTAATTTGTGGGAAATCATGCGGTACTTTAGGTGAAGGAATAGTGCGCACCTGATTTGAAGCAATTAATGCAAAAGTCACGACTAATAAAGCAATAAAACTAAATAAAACAGTCCAACGCCATTCAACACACTTAGAAACAAAACGTTTATATGGGCCGTTTACAAAACCAAAAAAGCGGGTATTAAATCTATCTCGCCAGCCACCTTTTTTAATAGGAGTAAAATGTGTATGTGCAATATGCGCAGGTAGTATGAGCTTCGATTCAATTAAGCTAAATACCAAACATAGCATTACAACAACAGCAATACCGTAAAAAAAGGCACTTTCAGGGCCGCTCGAAAGCGTAAACGGCGCAAATACAGCAATGGTAGTAAGTACACCAAATGTCGCTGGGGTCGCTACACGCTTTGCACCTCGTACAACGTTATCGACACCGCCGCCACTTTTTTCAACTTCACTGTATGCGGCTTCGCCTATGACTATGGCGTCATCCACCACAATCCCTAGCACCATGATAAACGCAAATAACGAGATAATATTTATGCTAATACCAAATAATGGCATCACCATCATCGCGCCTAAAAAGCACACTGGTAAACCTATCATTACCCACAATGCCAACTTAAAGCGTAAGAATAACGACAACATAATTGCGACTAAAATCGCACCTTGAAGAAGGTTTAATTTCATCATATCTAAGCGAGCATTTAGGTAGTACGTCATATCCATTAAAGGCTCTATACGCACACCCGGTGGGAGCTCTTTATTCTTTTTATCAATATACGCTTTGACCGATTCAGCTACTGGAATAATATTTTGTGATTGCGTTGCTTTTACTGATAAATAAACGGCATTTTCACCATTAAACTTAAAATAACGTTCACCTTCAGTAAATTGGTCTTTAATAGTGGCAATATCTTGCAGTAAAACTTTGGCACCATACTCGCCAATTTTTACCGGAATTTGTCTAAATTCTTCGCCTGAATAAAATTGGTTTTCAACACGAACTGATATAACGCCCGCATCAGTTTTTAACTGACCTGCCGAAAAGTTAGCAGAGTAACGACGCACAGCATTCATAACATCTGAAATTGTTAAGTTGTACTGGCGTAATGTATCAGGGTCGATTTCAATCGCTATTTCATCAAGCGGTACATCATTGACCACAAGCGATACATTAGATAATTGCAGCAATTCATCTTCAATATTATTTGCTATCGGCTTAAGCTCAAATAAAGGCAAGTCTGCAACCAGTGTCATGCCTATTACATCTTGTCTAAACTCAATCTGACTTATGGTGACCGGTTCCATACCGGCTGGAAAAGTAGCAATACCGTCAACACGCAGTTTTACTTTATCAAGCACATCGGTGAGCTCTGCGTCTGTATTAATTTCAAGACTTGCAGAGCCGCCGTTTCTAAACGCGCGATACACGCCTTTTTTTATTTCGGTAATATCTTTAAGTGATTCTTCAATTTTTATAAGAATACTTTCTTCAATTTCCTGAGGAGAGGCGCCTGGGTAATTAGCGTTTACGTTAATATAGTTAATTTCTATATTAGGAAACATTTGTCGCTGAATCGTTTTGTAGCTTAAAAAACCCATTACGATAATAAACAACATCATTAAGTTTGCAGCAACCGAGTTATTAGCAAAATAAGCTATTAACCCTGTTTGTTTTGTTTGTGTTGATTCACTCATTGTTATTACACCTTAAAGCTGTTGCGTATTTGAGGTGCTCACATCAGAGCTTTCAGGTGCCGGTTGGGCACCTGCTATTTTAACTTCCATTCCCTTTTGAGGGTATTCTGGTAACGTAACCACCAGCTTATCATCAGCTTTTAGGCCACTACTAATATAGAAGTACTCGCCTTCTTCTCGTATTACCGTTACCTTTCTTGGTTCAAGGGTTTGGTTTTCGCCTACCACCCAAACGGTTTGGTTGTTAACAAGCGCTTGAGGTAAACGGTAGATATTATTTAATGTTGTACCAGCAAAATTAACCTGTACATAACTGCCAAATTTAATTGCTGGCTGCTTATTTTTAAGGCCATATGGGTCTTCAATTCGCACCACTAAACTGCTCATACGTGTTGCGTTATCTACAATACCTAAATCGCGGTCAATAACGCCTTCACGAGTAAAGCTATTAAGGCCTTTTTGAATAACTGTTGCGGTAATCCCTTTAATACGTTCAGGCAAAAACACACTATCAAAGCCTGCAATAGGAATAATTACTTCAGCAGTTTCTATATTGTTTAGCTCAGCGACTTGTGAGCCCATTGTCACGTATTGGCCCACACCTACATTACGGCTCACAATAAGTGCATCGTAAGGTGCTTTAACATCACAGTTTTCTAAATCTCGCTGCGCACGTTTTAATGCTGCTTGCGCTGATTTAACATTTGCTTGCGCACTAAGTACTTGAGGCTTACGTAAAAATAAATCAGTACGCGCTTTACTTGGAAAGCGTTTTGCTTCGTCTTCAGCCACTTTTGCTTGCGCTTGTTCTTCAATAAAACCCGCTTGGGCACGAGCAAGTTCAGCTTCAGCCACGAGCACTGCAGCTTCGTAGTTATCTTTTTCAATCGAAAATAAGGTTTCACCACGTGCTACAACCCCACCGGCAACAAAGCTCGGATGCCAACTCAGTACCTCTCCCGATACCTGTGCAGACAGTTGTGTATTTTCCAGCGGCTTTACTTCGCCATAGCTGTTAATTACAACCTGATGGTCGTTAGCCGAAACCGGCTCAACTTGAACAGTAGGTCGCGTATCAACTAACACTTTTTTTTCTTGTTCATTTGCAAGAGCGTTTATTGCTTTAAAACCAACAACTCCTATAGCAAGCGCAACAAATGGAAAAACCCATCTAAGTGAATTTGTTTGCATATCCTAATTACCCCAAATTTCTATTAACGCCATAATAACAGAGCTTAATTAAACAATTACGTGACATTTGTAAGCAACTGTTACAAATGTGCATTAATTATACTTCTCGTAATTAATTACTTAATTATAAATTAGATTATATAGCCATAAAATTATATTTTGTTACAAACTTTTACTATTTAAAATCAATACATTAAATAAAAAAGGTATTATTTCATCGATTTGTTGTACGAAACAAATTGAAATTACGTACAGTAAAAATAAATTAACAAACGAAAAGATGACATTATGAAATTAACCACCCTAACTCTTGCGCTCAGTATTGCCCTAAGCGGCCATGCTTTTGCCGATGACAAAAAAGACGAAAAAAAACCAAAAACATTAAGTGAAATGATCAAAGGTCAAACCGAATTTGCCGGTATATTTAACCTTTATCAGGACGAAAAAACGGGTAAGCACTTAATGGTCATTAACGAATCACAGCTTGATACTTCTTTCGTTTATTTTGCTCATACAGTTGATGGGGTGACTGATGCTGGACACTTTCGTGGATCTTACCGTGAAACCAAACTTATTGAGTTTAGAAAGTACTTCGACCGTATCGATATTATAAGTAAAACACCTCGTTATAAATTTGACGAGAATAGTGCCATTTCAAAAGCCAGCAATGCAAACATTAGTGAAGCCGTGCTTGCGAGTATTAAAATAGAAAAAGAAGAAGACGGTAAAATTGCATTTAACGTCAATAAGTTATTTTTAAGTGAAGCACTTCATAAAGTATCTCCAACTATTAACCCTGCAGATAAAAATGCTAAAAAACGTTTTAAAGTAGGCAAACTAGACAGCAAAAAGTCGCGCATTATTAAACAGCGTCCTTACCCTAATAATTTAGACGTTGTCGTAGATTACGTATTTACCAATGCAAGTCCAACCGTTCGTGGCTCTGGCGCAGTAAGTGACCCGCGTAGTGTTTCGGTGAAGGTTCAGCATTCATTTGTCGCATTACCTAAAAACAGTTATCAACCTCGTTTAGACGATGCGCGCATTGGCTATTTCACAAACCAGTTTGATCAAATGACGTCAACTGATTGGACGCCTTACGAAGATGTAATTAAGCGCTGGGATTTACAAAAGAAAGATCCAAGCGCTGCACTTTCAGAGCCTGTAAAACCAATTACATGGTGGATAGAAAACACCACACCAATAGAGTGGCGCGATACAATAAAAGACGCCGTACTTGCATGGAATAGCTCTTTTGAAAAAGCAGGCTTTAAAAATGCCTTAGAAGTAAAAGTACAACCTGATGATGCCGACTGGGATGCAGGCGACATTAATTACAATGTACTGCGTTGGACCTCATCGCCTAAGCCTCCCTTTGGTGGCTACGGGCCTGCATTAGCAAACCCGCTAACAGGAGAAATACTGGGCTCAGACATCATGCTTGAGTTTGTATTTATGAAAAATCGCTGGATTTACGACACCCTTTATACTCAAGGCGCTATGAGCCACGGCAATAGTACACATACCGGTGAATTAAACTGCTCATTAGGTCATGAAATTCAACAAAACCTTATGCTTGCAAAAGGCTTAGCTACTGGCGATAGCATTGAAGAAAACGAAATGATACGCCAAGGGTTAACACAGCTTATTCTGCATGAAGTAGGTCATACATTGGGCCTTAACCACAACATGAAATCATCTATTTTGTGGGATGAGAAAGAAGTGCACGACAAGAGTAAAACCCAAGGTATCGTAACAGGCTCAGTAATGGACTACGCACCGGCTAACATTGCACCAATTGGCATGCAGCAAGGGGATATTTTTCAAACTAAACCAGGCCCATACGACGACTGGGCTATTAACTACGGATACAGCGTAGCGCTGGCTGACGCATCTGCCGAGCAAGCTCGCCTTAGTAAAATTCTTGCGCGTTCTAGTGAGCATGCTTTAGCATTTGGTAACGATGCAGATGATATGCGCGCGCCGGGCCGTCATATCGATCCCCGCGTAATGATTGGCGATTTGTCATCAAACCCAGCAGCCTATGGTGCAGACCGTATGGCACTTATCAATAAACTGTTTACTGAGCTTAAAGATAAAGCCACTGTTGAAGGTGATTCTTACCAGCAACTTGTTACCTCAGCTAATAGCTTATTTGGCCAGTACAGATCGCAGGCAGGTATTGTATCTCGCCAAATTGGTGGGGTTTATGTAGAGCGCGCCGTTGTAGGTGATACAAACGCCGACAAACCTTTCACCCCGGTGCCGCTTGAAAAACAAACTCAAGCCATGGAAATTCTAGCCGAGTACGTGTTTGCACCTGATGTGTTACAAAGCATGCAACCGCTTTATAACTTCATGCAGCAACAGCGCCGCGGGTTTAATCACTATGGTAAAAATGAAGACCCTAAACCTCACAAAATGATTTTGGGCATGCAAAAGTCTGTGCTTGCACAGCTATTGCACCCAGCCGTTTTACTGCGTATTTCAGATACCGCTTTATACGGAAACGAATATAGCTTAAATCAATTTATGGGGGATTTAACTGCAAGTATTTTTGTTAAAGACGCAGAGGCCAGCTCAATCAGTCACAATTTACAAATTGAATATGTAAACCAACTGATTGCAATTGCAGGTTTAGGCAAACCAAGCAAATTCGATAACCTCGCTAAAACAGCCGCGCTTTATCAGTTAACCGAAATAGCGGATACAAGCCTGTCATGGGGCGCAGATACTGCAGCCAAAGCCCATAAAAAGTATATTGATCGCTTAATTGCAAAAGCACTCGAAGCGTAAATAGTTGTAACAAAAAAAGGCCACATTGATTGTGGCCTTTTTTATAAACTTAATTCCTATCACCATTAAAGGTAAATTGTGCCTTTTAAATACCTAACAGCATGGCCTGTTAAAGTTACTGTTGACTCCCCAACATCGCACTGTATATGACCACCTCGGCTAGATGCCTGATAGGCAGTTAACTGTGTTTTACCTAACAACGGTGCCCAATATGGAGCAAGCCCTGTATGAATAGAGCCCGTGACATAATCTTCATCGCCACCGCTGGCAGGCCAAAAATAACGAGAAACAAAATCGTATTCATCACTAGGCGCAGTGGCAACTACATCGTATGGCGCTAATGTTTTTAAGAGTAGCGACTCGGTATTTAAGCTCTCTACTTGCTTAGCCGATTCATAAACAGCAAAGTAAGCTTGGCGATTTTTAAGTACCTTAATAGGTTGTATAGACAAGCCATTTAACAGTGCCTGTGGCGGGTTTTTAACCTCTACAGGTGCTTGTTTAGGGAATGTCATGGCGAAGCTACCATCATTGTTTTTATTAACAATAAGCTCACCCACTGCATCAGCGATAAAGCGAATTTGCGATACATTATGTTCTTCACATAATACATACGCAGCAGCCAAAGTGGCATGGCCACAAAAGTCTATTTCCATTAAAGGTGAAAACCAACGAATAGCAAAACGCCCATCAGTTTGCCTACAGGTAAACGCAGTTTCAGATACGTTGTTTTCAGCGCCTATGTTTAGCATTAGGTCATCATCCAACCACGACTCAAGTGGGATAACAGCTGCATAATTGCCTTTAAATAAAGCGTGTGTAAACGCATCAATTTGGTGAATAGTTAATTGCATTAGCTTCCCTAGTATTTTAAATACACGCCGAGGGTAATAAATCTTTTGGCACTGAGGTTTTATTTTCACCAATCGCTTTCATTCCTGTGACTGGCTGATCAAAGCCGCACAACCAAGAAATTGGGCTAGAGGGGCTGCCCTCAACAACTGCTGGTCTAAACGTTAACGTGGTATTTTGTAAAGGCCGAGATGCTTTGTTGCCTAAAGCAATATGTATGGCACCGTTTTTAATAGTAATTCCCGTTACCCTATTCCCTATTAAGTATTGACTAGCAGGGACACCCGCTTCTTCATTATTATTAGGAAAACGTTTATTCTCGAGGTAAAACACAGTTACGTCTTCTCGTATTGCAGCCGCCATAGCAAGTGGATCAACAAGCTCTGCCTTTTGCATGTATTTACTGTATTGAGGCAATGCTACAGCAGCCAAAATACCAATAATTGATACAACCACCATTAACTCTATGAGCGTAAATCCTTTTGCTTTCATAATACTTCTCCATACATAAATAGTGGTTTATAGGCCGCTGATACAAACAAATAAATAGAGACAACAATCACTGCACCATAAACGATTATAAGTTTATTAATAAAGTATTTTGCGCGCTGATTAAACTGTTTTAACTGCTGCTGTAACAGTACTTCAAACTCATTTTGAGCATTTAACCCCAGTGCTTCACACTCATATAAATGCTTTGTTTCTGTGGTTGTAACACCTGAATTTACTGAGCTTAATGGAAAGAATAAAATAGCAGTTAGTGTTTCGTAGTTTTTGACTAGTTTTCGTGGGAAAAACACTTTAAACAAGCCTGAAAACGGCTTTAACTCACTCAATATACTGGCGTTTTTGAGCTTTAAAATTACGCTGAGTATAAAACTAAGCAGCAAAAATAATAATATGATCGGAACATACCAATAGCGAAAATAGCTATCAAAGACATTGTGATCATGTTGTTGATTCATGCTGTACATGTCTACAAATGCAGGGACAACAAAAAGTTGGTAAAGAAGAGAAGATAAACAAAAAAACGCAAAAACAAACGTCAAATAAACAAGCCAGCCTTTATGCTCAAATTTAAAATCGTTGATTAATTTGGGTAAGCACTGGTAATAAGTTGCACTTTTTTGTGCGGCTATTTCGTCTTGCGACACAACACCTGCAACTAGCGCTTTTGCAAGTTCACTATCGTCGTTATCGCCTTGGTATATGCTTAGTCTCGCCTTTTCACTTAACCTTAGCTTATCGCTTTTGCTTAACTGTGCTGAACTATTTATTCGGCATAAATAGCCAAATTGCTCCCAATTCATACTCTATCCTTTGAATAACGATAAAGTAACATGCCATATATTTACCTAAATATAAATGAAAACATTAAGCCATTATCGGTCGCATTTTATAATATTGCATACAACCAAATTGCACGGCATTAGTCAGCAACAACATGATAAACATAAGTAAGTGTGAAGTACTTGGTGTGGTATTTGTTAACTCAACAACTAAGCCACAAATGCCCGCTATGAACTGCAAACTAAAATAACGAGCACTTAAATTACTTACATCACCTGTGCGCAGCGTTTTGTAGGTTTGTGGCATTACGCGCACTGAGCTCATCACCAATCCTACATAGGTAAGTGCGTTGAGCACCCATGCGGTATCAAAGTTTGGACTTAATAACAGCGAAAACGGCATAAGCGAAAAGCCAAGCATAAGCACTAACTGAAGCCGTTCTTGCTTTGCGGCGTTGTAACGGGCAAAAAAGTACAAGATCAAGCCGCTTAATACGCCTGTTACAAAAAAAGGTAAAGCAATAAAGTATCGCTCAAAATAAATGTTATACGTTATGAAATAGAGACTCTGTGCGACTCCAAATGTCATCATCAGCAAAGATAAACCAGAAACACTTCTGTTTTTTCTAATTTTATTTAGCAATGGTAAAAAGCTAAAAAGTAAAATAAATGAAGACAAAATAGGCAAATAGTGCGCCAAAACAACCTCGCTGTTACATAACGGTTACTTTAATTACTTAATAAAAACATTTATTAAACATATGTTTTAAAAGGCTTTTACTGTGAGCGCGGCATTGTAGAGTGAAGTTAATTTAACTCAACTAAACAACAAAAACCCTTTTTTGTAACTGGAAACTTATATTTACAAAATATGTTATGTAATGTGCACAGTTTATTAATTTCCCGAATACTTACTCAACCACTATTAAATACAAATAACAATTGATATCATTTGCATATAAGTAATTTAGAAAACAATAACCCATGAGAAAAACACTTTTCAAAATTCATAGCTGGATTGCTCTCATTGCAATTATTCCATTAATTGTAATAAGTATTACCGGCAGTGTGCTTGTATTTAAAAGCGAGATAGATGGCTTACTTATGCCCGAAAGTCATTTTGTGATTAGCACTCAACCTGAACGTTTGAATATGGATGAGTTAATTTCCATCACTCAGAACGCTTACCCTGAGTATGTCATTGGTAGCTGGGAAATTTTTAACGACGATACTGCTGATCGGGTTTACTTAATCGAGCGCGAGTCGCAAGTTTGGTATAAATTTCATTTAAATCAATATACTGGTGATATTTTGTCAACTCCCGTGGGAACGAGCCATTATTTTACAGATTGGTTTTTAGAACTCCATTACACCTTTTTACTCAATGATTTAAAAAGCTTACCAGGCCAAACAGGCACCGTTTTTGGGTTCTTTTTTGCTTTATTTTTATTGGTGCTTGGAATAACCGGCCTCATTATTTACCGAAAGTTTTGGCAACGCCTATTTACCGTGCGTTGGCGCGCAACATTACAAATCGTATTAAGTGATATTCATAAAATGACTGGTGTTATTGGCTCACCTATTTTAATTGTTTTAGCTATAACCGGTGGTTATTTTAATGGTGCCGTTTGGTATCACGAAGTACTTGAACATGCTGAAGAAGAACATCATGCCCTAACCAAAAACCTGTATAGCAAAAATGTTTCCTTCCAAGATATTTTAGATGACAGCAAGCAACAAATAGCCACGTTCAACAGCACTTACTTGGTTATGCCATTAGAGCCTGACGACAACATTACTGTATTTGGTGAAGTAAATTCTAATAACCCACTGGCAAGTGAATACGCTAATACCGTTTCGTATAACAAAATCACTGGTGAGCATATTGCCAATTGGGATATACGCCAAGTAGGTCTTGGCTGGAAAGTGCTAGACAGCTTTCGTAAGCTTCATTTTGGTTACTTTGCTGGCCTAATAAGTAAAATACTGTGGAGTTTTATAGGGCTAAGCCCACTATGGCTAAGCGCTACTGGCTTTTATTTATGGTTCACACGCCGCAAACGTAAAAAACAATCGCAAAAAAATCGTTATAATAAACAACGAGCAATAACCGCTTGATTAAAAAGTCACCTCAATGTAATGTTAAAAATCACATTGAGGTGGCTTATGAAATCTATAGTATTAGTTACATTATTTTTGGTATTTTTAAGTGCATGTAAAAGCACTCCAACAACGCCTATAGTTGAGCAACCCCAGCTTACTGCGCTTATTAATCACACCCGCTTTAAACAAATAGACACTCCCACTGAGTTGAATATTTTTGAATTGCCAAACGCCGAAAAAAAACGCTTTTTAGCTTATGCCGACCAGCAGCAACTAAACGGTGTTAGAACCGATCGTATTATTTACAACTATTTAGAAAACCAACTTAGCGATTTTAAGTACCATGGCGATACATTAACGTCTGCACAAACTCTTACTCGCGAACAAGGTAACTGTATTAGTTTAGCGGTTCTTACTCAAAGTTATGCAAATGCGCTGGGTCTAGAAACCAGCTTTCAAGAAGTTACTAGCGAACCTGTGTATGCAAAAGAAAGTGGAATGGTCTATGTAGCTAATCATTTCAGAACCAAGGTATATGCACCAAAAGTTGAGAAAGAAGATAACATTATCCAGATTTTTCGCCCAGGTACCATTATCGATTATTTTCCTACTCGCGGTAGCTTTTATTCCGGCAGTGCCAGCTACAACGATTTGGTTGCGAAGTTTTATAGTAATTTAGCGGCTAAAGCACTAGCTAAAGAAAAGCTAAACACCGCTTATTCTTTTATTTTACAAGCTAACAACTTTACTCCGAATGATGCTGAGCTTTTTAATATGGCAGGTATTTTACATCGCCGTGCGGGCGATTTAAAAACAGCAGAAGTAATTTACGAAACAGCTATAAACAATAATCTATCGAATATAAATTTAATTAATAATTATCAATTATTAGCTAAACAACTTGGTAAAAGTGAACTTGCTGAGCAACTAACTAGTCAATTAGTTAATAAAGAGAAAGGCCCTTACGAACTGCTTGTTCTAGCAAAAAACGATTTACAAACCGGTTTTATTAATCGAGCAAAAGACCACTTAGAACTCGCTATCGTTAAAGCTCCCTATATTTCTGAGCTATACCTAGAGCTTGCTAAAATTCGCTACCAGCAAGGTAAAAAACAGCACACGAAGAGGCTAATTGAAAAAGCAATTGAGTATGAGCGAGACGATAAAAAGTTAAACGTATATCAAGCCAAATTGTTGTCGCTACAATATAAATAGCAGGCTAAATTGAACTGTGGTTAATCGATTTACTACCCACAGTTCAGATTAACTCATTAAATTTATTTAAAGCGAATAATAAAAGCTCAGCCATGCACGCATTTCATCGTCAAAGCTACTGCCCTCAACTCTCGACACACCCACATTAAATGTTAAATCGTTGACACCCGCAGGTCCCATGCCAAAGCTAAAGTCACCTTGATATTTTAAACCGTAACTTTGTGCATAAACGCTGTCATCTAATTGATGCTGAGTGTAATAAAGCCATGGCATACCTTCTTTATAAGTAACTCCGCCGCCATATCCTTGGTAACGCTCGGCAGTTGCACTATAAAAAGGCAGATCAGCTGCCAGCACAAATTCACTACTGTAGTGTTGATTAATAAGGTTCGAACTAAACCCGCCTAGCGCAAGGCGTGCATCGTCTCGCTGCTTTTGTGTGAAATTAATGTACAAAGGAGCGTTATACACCTTACCAAATATGCTCGCATCGAGGTCATACCCTTGCCAATTATTTTCACCTTTACCTTCGTACCAACGGGCATTAATACGCTGCCCTATAGCAAAAGCTTGGCGGTCATATTGCCAACTTTGAGCAAAACCGACACGCGTCCAACGAGTATGCCTTTGTTTGTAATCAGTATAGTTATAAGCAAGCTCAGGGGTTAAGCTTAATTGGCCAAACTTAAGTGGATAGCTCATTGCTACAAACCCACCAAGAGCATCTATTTCGTTATTTAAATTGCTTGGGCTTAAAGCTTGATATTGGCGTGAGGTATCTAAGTTGTAGTCATACAAAGCGAGTTTAAACTTAACATCAAGCGCATTGTATTTAGCGTTTACAAAGCCACCATGTAATGCATCATCGTTTAAGTCAATGCTATAACCGGCTTGCAGGTCTAGCTGCTTTAATAAATCACTGCTTTTAATACCCATACTTAATAAGCTGGTCGATGCAGAATAATACTGAGAACCCAACGCAAAGGTTGCATGCTGATCAAATATTGCATAATCGCGCGGTTCGCCAGCCTCTTGCGCGTATACTTTAGCCTCTGGCAATGTGTGCTCATTAACCATTAATAGCGGGGCTTTGTTATTAGCAGCTAAATCGGTCACCGTCGTTTTAATACTGGTATTCGCTAGGCTTTTTACATCAGGGCCGTCGGCATTAATCGATAAATAAAGCAGCGTTTCATCTTGCATTTCAATGGGGTGAGCAACCGCTTCTTGCCCATGTGTTAAACGCTTTAGGGTATTACTGGCTATATGGTAATTATAAATATCAGTCGTTTTATTTAATCCCGCAACAAAATAGATTGATTCGCCATTGTCACTAAAGCTAGGTTGGGTTAAATATTGATATCCGTTTGGCATAGGTACAGGCTGGCTAATACCACCATCAACATCTTGTATATACATCTGCCAGTTTTCGTTTAAAGAAGCTGATAAATAAACTAATTTTTTATTATCGGGGCTAAGCGTGGGGTAATCGTATGCAGTATTTAAGCTTTTTTTGAACAACGGCGTTATGGTGCCGGTATTAATATCTACTTTTACTAATTCAGAATAGCCATCACGTATTTGCTCTGCATACAAAGTGTCACCGTCGCTTGTTGCACTAAAGCGTCTTAGCCCTGCAAACTCGGTTAGCTTTTCTACGTTGCCGGTTTCAATGTTATAGCTAAATATATCAGACACCCGATTATAAATGCCGGACTCTTCAGTACTATAAGCATTAAAATACAGTGTTGTGCTATTTACCCATTGAGGGTTGGCTATACCTGCCCGATTTATTTGATTAAGCACTTGCTTTTGTTCACGCTTAAACACGCTCGGTGGCGAATCTGGTATATCGAGTGGGTCTTGCTTAATTAACTCATTTTGTGCCTTTTCAAAGCTCTCCATCGCTTTGGTGTTATCTTCGGTGCTATAAATAACGAGCTTAGTATTACGCTTTGCATCACGCTCAACTATTGCAAGCTTGCTGCCATCATGTGAAAGTGTTGGATTGCTTGCGTATAAATCAAGCTCTAGCCATAGCTCACTATCAAGTGGTTGCTCTCCTTGCTCTTGCTGCATGGCATTATACGTATATTCAGCAATAAAACGGCGATATAGCTTCGCTGCGCTTTGGCCAAACACACCTTCAAATGCTTCATCAAAATCACGCGACTTAACTGCCTGCATTCGGGTCCATACACTATCAAGTATTTGCTCAGAAAATGTTTGCTCTAGCCAATATAAAAACCGACTGCCCATCAAATAGGCCATAGAGCCACCCATAAAACCATTATCACTATTCAATTGCCCATAGGTTGGTAGCGCACCTTGTTGAGCAAATTCACGTAATATCGACTCAGAGTAATTATCAAATAAGCGCCCTCGTCCGGTCATTTTAGATTCAATTAACGTTGCATACCCTTCAGCAACCCAGCGCGGCGTATCACTGTAGGTTAAATCGTAAATATCCCACAAACCGCGCACTTTTTGCTGCCAGTGGTTGCGTGTAGGCTGGGCCAAATGCACTAAATGAATGTATTCGTGCAACACCAGTAACTGCTGCCAACCAGAACTGTTTGAAATCACCGTATCAGACTGCGGTGGGGTAGTAAAAAGTGCCATTACTGGGTTGCTTGATGTAGGCAAGGCAAACCCGTTCGCCGCATTTAAGGGGTCAAACACGACAACATCGACTATTTCATCGAGTGCACGATTTTGTTGTTCAAGCACTTTCGTGCGAACAATTTCAAGTTCAACCGCGGTCGATTTAGCAAAATCAATATGCTCAATGCTGTAGTGCACATTAAAATGCTCGGTATGAATGGTTTGCCAATCCGCAGCGAACGCGGGGGCAGCGAGCAACAAAGCTGAGGCAATGAGTGACTTTTTCACAATAATCCCTTAAGTAGCATTTTCAATAATGCTTAGAGTATTATTAAACTCACTGAGTTTGCAGTAAAAAAGTGTAATAAAGCATGTGCAAATGTGTTTTCGCACATACTTTATTGTTTGCAGAAATTACATCCAACTACGAGTGTCTGACTCAGCCTGTTTAAGCGTAAAATCAATCACAAAATCAGCGTCTTGCTCTTTTATGTATGGCATAAACGCAAAGCCATGAGCAAGTTGTATATACAGGCTTTTCAATCCTGATCTTCGCATTAAATAGGTACTTTCGCTGCTAGCACTTTGTACTTTATAAAGTTCAAACACACGATAATGTACGCCAATCATGCCTTTACGTACAACCATGTAAAATCGGCCATCATCTTCATGTAAATAGTAACCATAACGTTGATACGACAAGGTAACCAAGCCTGCAAATACAGCAAGCACACCCACGCTGATAAAGTAATTAAGCTCATTAAAATAACAAAACACAGCAACAAGTAGACTAGGTAACAATGCATACAAGACTAAGTTTTTATACCAAAGTGCTCGCTCTGCCTGCTTAAATGCCAGTGCGCTGTTGTTAAACCACGGGTAAATCCACTGGCATACGCTGTTTACTTGCTCGTTATTTAATACAGGTAAGACTAAGGTTTGTTTATTTTTTTTAGCGGCCATACCCGCCATTGCACCACCGCTACTCGCTTGCAAAAATTCAACGGTAAAGCGCTTAAGTAACCGGGCAATAATATTTTGCTTAATGACAATCGACTGCACTTTGTCTAAGCTCATCGATAACTGGTGGCGCTCTAATAAACCGGCAATGCGTTTAAACTTTTTACCTTTAAAATAAAGCTGATAATTATAAAACCGAATCAGCGACATTCCCACCGAAAGCAAAACAGCAATAAGTACCACAAGTACAAACATTGTGAATATAGCAAATAACGCTGCACTGGCTACAAGTCCAAGTTCTTGCTCGTAAAAGCCTTCTACTTTTGTGATTAATTGCTTTTCAAGCACATCGGCTACCACATTTATGAGTGGTGCAATGGCGGCTAGCGCTAAAATAGCCATGTTTGACATTAAACCAAACTTGGCTATTTCTTTGTTTGAAATAAACAAACTACTTTGCTCAGTAGCCTCGTCTGTTTCTACTTCACTGTCTGGCTCAAGTTGCTGTTGGGCCTTGTAAGCAAATATTTGCTTTCGCATTTGCTCTGCGTAACCTTGGGTTACGCCCGGCAATACAGCTTCTTGAGCCGCGCTACCTGCCGCATCAAAAATACAATTAACCAGCGTTACTGGTTTAAAGTAAAAAGGCTCAGCAATATTTACATTTTGTACTCGCTCAAATTTAAGCGTTAAACGTTCTTTTTTAAAAACGCCTTTATTAAGGAGTATTTCGTTATCGCTTGAAATACAAAACCTAAAGTTTCTGTAATATAAAACCGAGTATAAAAGCAAAGCACTTACAGCCACTGCTGCTGCAATTTGCCCCCAGAAGAGTTTGTTTTCTACTTGTGTAACAAATACAAAACCAAGCGGTAATAGGTTAAATATACCGTCGCGCACAAAACGCACACCAAAATGGACAACAAAATACAAAAGTGCCCAAGGCGATACTTTTTGCCACAATTGCACCTGGCCAGCATCCGTTTGTGTGGTATGAGGTGTAAAATCACTCATCGGCTGGTACAGCCTGAGTAGACGTTTGTTCTTGGCGGTAATTTTGAACAAACTGGCGCATATTTTTACAATCCGTGTGTGTAAGCCCGCTTACTTGCAAATCGGCACTCATGCCACCGGCGCTATACAGCTTTAAACTGGCTAAACCCAGCTTTCGCTCAATGGGGCCACGGTGTATTTCAATGTGCTGCACGCGCGCTAGCGGTAAAATAGTCACCCGCTGCCAAATAATTCCTTTTTTAAACGCAATGTCGTGCTGACGCATAGCCACACCTTGCAATTTAATACTCGCAACGCTGTAAAGCATAGAAGCGAGAATTAAAATAGGCATACCAATTAATAAATACGTTTGCGCGTTATTCGCAAAATTTTCGTTGAAGTAACAAATTGCGGCTAATATTGCGCTAAAAGGAATATAAAACACTAACCAGTTAAGCTGTGCATGCAGCAATGCTTTATCGGCAAGCGCTTTAAATTCAATGTTTTTATGCTGTGGTAAATCCGTTATTTGCTGATTGTTAAACACACTATTTCCTATACTGTTTTTATTATTTTATTCGCACACAAAGCCTAATTAGGCATATCTTATTATGCCCATTCTATAGATGTTACCAACGTGTGGCTTTGCTGTGGTGCAAGAGTAACAGCATCATCTAATACATTGGCGGCTTCTAGGCATAACATGGTTTTGTATTCATCGTCAGCAAAATTAGACAAGCGCTTTGATTTTTCAATCCACGGATTCCAAAGCACACACGAACTAGAGTTTGCTCGCCCAACTTTAATAACGCCTTCGGGCGTATTTATGTATTGAATAGGTGTGGCTTGGGTGTAAACCATATCGGTTTCACGTTCAAATCCAACAACCGCTTGTTGCGTAAAAGGTCCTTCAGCAAATTCAATATATTGCGCACCTTGTAAGCCGTCAACGTGTGTATTAGTAATATCTGACGTTGGAAAATATGTATGCAACGCTTGTGTATAGCTAAACGCCGTATCGCCTAAGTTTGTTGTGGTTAATCTCACCTCAAGCGAATCACTTAAAACAAATTCCACCTTCAATGCCGACTGATGCGGCCAATATTCAGTGTTCACCAACTTCATGGGTAGCTTTAAACTCACCGTAATACATTCCTCAGTTTCATTAACCTCATCAGCTTGCCACAAGCTGGTTCGGGCAAAACCGTGTGCGGGCCAACCACCGTTAGCATGTGTCCCAAACCAAGGCCAACAAATAGGAATACCACCGCGAATACTCATGCCTTCTGAGAAAGTTTCATTACCCGACACCCAAATAAGAGGTTGCTTGCCCTTAGGTGTAAATTGCGTAATTTGGCCACCTTGCAAAAATATTTTTGCATTGCACAAATCACTTTCAATATTAATAAATTCAAGACCGGTTTCGGTGTGTTCAATGCTCACTGATGGCGATAATTTCATGCCTTTCCCTTTAATATTAATAATCACAACGTTCAATACTCTTACATATAACGTAAAGTATAAACCAAGCAAATAAGTTTTTGCTTATTCAGACAATCATTGTGAGCATATTGATAGTTGTATATCATGCACTTACTTAATTTACACTTTAATTAATTACACACTAAACGCATAAAATGAATTGTAAAAAAAGCAATTTGAGCCGTGTATTTAATAGTGCAAACGTAGCTAAAATGCTTAACGAAGCACTCCCACCTATAAAAAACCTTAACTAAAGGGGTATTGCTTTAAGGTAAATTAGTTTCTACTCTAATTAATAAAAACGAGTAACAGCAGTAAAAAATTAAATTTTTAATTTGAATTCAATTTATTTGATGTGTAACATTTCGCGATTATGGCAAAGCATCGCTTTTCGACGAGATAAACACATGCAAAAATATGACGAGTTATTGGTATCTTTACGTAAAGTGATCCGAGCGATTGATTTACACTCAAAGCAACTTAATAAAACAGCCGGCTTAACTGGCCCACAACTGCTTATAATGCACGAAGTGTCTCAAACTGATGGCATCACTGCTAGCCGCATTGCACAAAATGTAAATTTAAGCCCAGCGACCGTAACTAATATTCTCGACAGAATTGAAAGCAGAGATCTGGTCACACGCGTTCGAAGCCAAATGGATAAACGTCGAGTGAGCTTACACCTCACCGAAAAAGGGAAAGAATTACTACTTAAAGCCCCTCAACCATTACAAGAACACTTCATAGAAAAGTTTTCTGGTCTGGCTGAATGGGAGCAGTCTTTATTACTTTCATCTATGCAGCGTATTGCAGCCATGATGGATGCAGATAAATTAGATGCATCTCCCTTACTTGAAGTGGGCGCACTTACACAAGCGCCTAAAGAATAAAAAACGAACAATAAAAAATATAATGGTTTTGTACTAAGCTCTTAACCCAAGGTGTTATTAATATCTTGGGTTTTTATTTTTAACCAAACGAAAAGAAGCAGCTAATATGACCAAACTCTCAAAATTATCGCTCGCATTTATTTTAGGTAGTGTTTCGAGTACTTCTTACGCCACCGATATCGACACGCTTCAAAGTCAATTAAAACAACTACAGCAGCAAATGAAGCTGCTTGAACAAAAACTAGTTGAAGAAAAATCTAAACAGCAAAAAATTAACGAAAAACACCAAGAGCAAGTTGCACTTATCGAGAAAAAAGCTGACCAAAACGTTGTGGTGGCAGAAGCGCCGAAAGAAAAAAGCAGCGGCATAAAGGTCGGCGGTGCTATTCGTACAAACTTTAGTTATGCATCGTATGATGACGATAACGAAGACCGCGGCGGCGACTTCGATTTTGACGTTTTTAGACTTAATTTTTCTGGTGATGTAGGCGACGTTATTCTTAACGCAGAAATTCGCTTTTTTGATTACATGACCGCAGTAAAATATGCTTATGCAGCGTACGATTTTGCAGACGATTGGCAAGTACAAGCAGGTATCACCAAAGTACCCTTTGGTAACTGGCCTTATAATTCTCACAACTGGTTTTTTAACACCACCTATTACATCGGTTTAGAAGATGATCACGATTTAGGCATCATGTTTAAACGTAAAATTGCAGATAACTGGCAATTAGATCTTGGCTTTTTCAAAAACGATGAGCTTGGTGGCGTAGATGGCTACGTTGACAACCGCAGCGATCGCTATTCATACGATGTAGTTGGCGTAAGAGCCCCAGAAGACGGCATTTACGCAGAACCTGTAACCCAAATAGGCGAATACAATACGTTTTCGGGCCGTTACGGTTACCATTTTGAACATGACGGCGGCACAACCGAGTTAGGTTTTTCTGCGTTATCTGGCGGGTTACATGACGGTAATGACCGCGCGGGCGACTATTATGCATGGGCTATGCACCTAAATAGCAATATTGATGCATGGAACTTTCAGCTTCAACATGGTGAATACAACTACGACATAGATAATATTGATCGTATGGCCGTAGGTGCTTACTCGTTTTACGACAGTATTGCCGCAGAAGCAACCATGACCAATGCAAACATCGCTTACAGCATGCCAGTTGAGTGGGGCCCAGTGACAGGCCTACAATTTTATAACGATTACGGGATTATCTACGATAAATCTGACAACAGCGCAGATACGTGGATGAACGTGACGGGTGTTTCTGTAGCCGCTGGCGGCTTGTTTACCTACTTTGATTTTGTACATGCTAATAACCAACCTTTCGTTGGTGGATCGATTGCAGGTGACAGCAGCGAAACAGAAAAACGCTTTAATATAAACATTGGTTATTATTTTTAATAACTAGTGTTTAGTCTACAAAAAAGGGCATACTGGGTATGTCCTTTTTTATTGGAATAGCGTTTTAGCTTTATAATAAATGTAAAATTGGCCTACACTTTAAATTAGTCGCCACTCACTATAGCGCCGTCAATGAATATAAAATCGTCACTTATCTGTTATAAAAATGTAGGGTTAAAAATGCTAGGCTTAACCTTAGTGGCGCTAGGCATTGTAGGCATTATGCTTCCGGTCATGCCCACGACTATATTTTTTATTTTGGCGCTCACTTGTTTTACTCGCTCATCTCCTGCACTTGCAAATTGGTTACTTAATCACCCTCGCTATGGTGTTACCTTGCAGCAATGGCAAGCTCACAAAGTGGTACCAACTAAAGCTAAGTACTTTGCCGCTATTGGTATGCTTACTGGCTTTATACTTTTACTTAACTCAACAGCACCTAATTGGGTTGTATACCTTGTAGCAGCAATAGAAATTGCGGTTATGATTTACCTTATTTTAAGACCCTCACAACCCCCTCAGCACTAAACCTCGTTTAAACGCACTAACTAGCTTAAAAATTATTTAGCCAGAATTCAGGGGTTTTAAAATATTAATGTAAAGTTACGTAAGTAAATTTGTAATAAGTAATGCAAATCATTATCATGTAATAAATTTTATTACATTAAATTATTTATGTCGTTTATTAATAAGCGAGCTTTGTACAGTACAAGCCGTGCCCTACATATTTACATTTCTACCGCTTTGTTTTTTTTACTCATTCTATTTTGTGTTAGTGGTATTGTACTTAACCATGTTGACTGGCTTAAAAACGATAAAAGTAACGGGCACGTCACTGCAACTATTCCAGCTGAGCTTGTAACCAAAGCCAACGCACAGCTAAATACACTGCCTTCGCTTTACCCAGAAATAGAAGCCTATCTAGCTACACAATACTCACTCACCAAGGTAAAAAGTATTGAATGGGAAAAAGAAGACGCACTTGTCATGCTCGACTACCCCCTTCCGGCCGGTTTTGCTTACGCTGAGCTTGACTTTACAACTGGCGAGCTAAACCTCGATTACCAAACAGGCGGCTTTTTAAGCCTTATTGGCGATTTACATAAAGGTCGCTACACCGGTGAAGTATGGAGCTGGGTAATTGATATTTCAGCGGTATTAATGATTATTTTTGCCATTACCGGCATGATTATTTTGTTTCAAAACAGAAAAAAACGCTTAGCAGGTATATGGATAACCGTTTTAGGCATCGCAACGCCATTGGTTATTTATTTATGCTGGGTACCACAAATTAAAGGAGTGTCTTAATGTTAAAAGTTAGTACTGTATTTAGCGCAGCATTATTAATGGTTGCCGCACTATTTCAAACAACGGTTCAGGCACAAACGCCGCAGCTAGAGATTGAACTCACCCTACCCGACCTTGATGTACAACCTTATCATCGACCGTACGTTGCTGTGTGGCTAGAAACACCAGAGCGCAAACACGTAACAACGCTTGCACTTTGGGTTCAAAAAGCCGAGTGGTTTAAAGACTTACGCCAATGGTGGCGTAAAGCAGGTAAAACCAATATTAACTTTGACGGTATAAGTGGCGCCACTAAGCGCGCTGGTACTTATACAATTGATTGGCAAGGTAAAGATTTAGACGGCAACGCCGTAGCACCTGGTAAATACCTTTTAAATATTGAAGTTGTTCGTGAAGAAGGAGGCCGTGATTACAAACGCCTCGAACTCGATTTAACAAAGCCAGGTAAAATTACCATCGATGGTAAAAAAGAGTTTTCAACCAGTTTTGTTACCGTAAACGCTAAGTAGTAGCTATTTATAATTCGAATTTAAAGGACAGAAAAATGAAAATTAATTTATTAAAAACAGCATTAATTGGCGCACTTAGCTTATCAGCGCTGGTATCTACATCAGCCAGCGCACATGGCCGTTGGTTATTACCATCACACACCTCACTTTCTGGCGATAAAGCGCATTATGTAATGATTGATGCGAGTATTTCTAACGAAATGTTTGCCCCCGATAAAGCCTTTAAGCCAAAAGAAAAAGACGCTCAATGGGACGACACATTACTCATGGCGCTTATGCCAAACGGCGAGCCGGTTAGCGACACTATTCGTGCTTATTACTTAAAACGCAAAAGCTCAGCCGCAGTTAGTTTAACTGAACAGGGCACCTACCACATTGCAATGACACAAAAGCCAATGTACATGACCTTTTATAAAGATGAAGAAGGTAAACGCAAACGTGTATTTGGCAAAAAAACAGACGCTAAATTACCTAGCAACGCTCAAGGCGTACGCACCACTAAAGTGATTTCAACGGTAGACACGTTTGTAAGCCGTAACGGTACATCTAAGCCTGCATTATTAGGTTTAGGCCTTGAACTAAGTGGCCCAACCCATCCGAACGATTTATTTGTAGGCGAGCAAGCGCGTTTTCAATTACTACAAGACGGCAAGCCTGCAGGCGAAGGTATTGAAGTAAATATTTTAAGAGGCGACACTCGCTACCGTAACGAACGCGGCGAAGTAAAAGTAACCACCGATAAAAACGGCTTCTTTACAACAACATGGAACGCACCGGGTATCTATTTAATTGAAACCGCCACCGAAGTTGATGTAAAGGAAGAAGGCGTAGATTCAGGTCGTTATGCTTTATTTACAACGCTTGAAGTAGCGCCTGAGTAATTATTTTGGCATTTATTTAAACGTATTTTTTAAGCCAAGTTTTTAACTTGGCTTTTTTATGCCTATCACTTTTTTTCAATCTCCCTTTTACTTTTATTGATTTCTCAACCATTCGCCACAAGATTACAACAGTAACGATCTAACCGTCTATAACGTACGTAAACAGTGGCCTTACTTATTAAAAACGTGAATAACATAGATGGTTTTTATCTTTGCACGTAGTTGAGCGCTTCTATATGATTCGCTCCTTTTTCAAACTCACCAAAACAACGACGTTCTTAAGGAACATAAATGACTTTTAAGCGTTTATCAGCCAATAAATTAGCACTTAGCCTGGCCGTAACCTCTGCACTTGGCGGCTCTTTTGTTACAGCTAATGCAGCAGAGCAAGATACTCAGGCACAAGAGAATATCGAAGTAATCTCAGTAACAGGTACTCGCCGTAGTTTGCGAAGTATTGCTGAAAGCTCAGTGCCAGTAGATATTATTACTAGCAGCGACATGGCAAGCACAGGCCAACTTGAGATTAGCCAAGTTCTTGCCAACCAAGTGCCTAGCTTTAACTTTCCAAGTGCCACTTTAGGTGATGGAACAGACCACGCAAAACCTGCTGTACTGCGCGGCTTAGCGCCCGATCACACTTTAGTGCTTATCAATGGTAAACGCCGTCACTCTGGCGCGCTTTTAAACTTAGCGGGTGTTGTAGGTAGAGGATCTACTGCGGTAGATTTAAACATGATCCCTACATCAGCCATTAAGCGCGTAGAAGTACTTCGCGATGGCGCTGCAGCGCAATACGGCTCTGATGCCATTGCTGGGGTGATTAATATTGTTTTAAAAGATGCCTCTGAAGGCGGTAGTGTAAGCGTAACCTATGGTGAATACGATACACAAATGGCGGGCGCACCGAACTTAGAAAGCACCTACGCAGATGCAAACGGTGACCTTGCATTTAACCTAGGTGATGACCGCGAAATTAGCGATGGCGCCACACGCACAATTAGCGCTAACTCTGGATTTGCATTATCAGACAGCGGCTTTGTAAACGTATCGATTGAATACCGCGATAACAGCCCAACACAACGCTCTGGTTTTGACCCTCGCGAGCAATATAGCCGCCTTGACGATGGCAGCCTAGACCCGCGCGAATTTACTATTGACCGTTACAACCATCGTTTTGGTAAAGCTGACCTTGAAGATTACGCTTTATTTTACAATATGGGTTACGAGCTAGATAACAGCCTAAACCTGTATTCATTTGGTAGCTACTCAAAACGAGAAGGTAACTCAGGTGGCTTTTACCGCCGTGCGCAAGACAGCCGTAACGTATTAGCACTTTACCCAGATGGCTTTTTACCGCAAATTGAAACCGATGTTGAAGACTACTCATTTGCCCTAGGTCTAGAAGGTGAAACGGGCGACTGGACATGGGATGTAAGTACCAACTATGGCCGTAACGACTTTGCATTGGGCGTTGTAAATAGCTTAAATACGTCTTTGGGTGCCACCAGCCCCACCGAATTTGATAACGGCGCACTAGTTTATGACCAATTTATAATCAATGGTGATGCCAGCACAACCCTTGATTTAGGATTACCTGACGACGTATTTTTTACTCTAGGTGCTGAATACCGCCACGAAAGCTATAAAATAGAACAGGGTGAAGAAGCCTCTTACATTACTGCACTTGATAGCAATGGCAACCCAATTGCTGCCGGTGGCGCACAGGTACTTTCGGGTTTTGGTCCAGAAAGCGTAACAGATGAAAGCCGCCATAACGTTGCACTATTTGTTGAGTTTGACACCTACCTAACCGACAACTGGAACATGGTTTTAGCAAGCCGCTACGAAGATTACAGCGACTTTGGCAACACCTTTACCTCAAAGCTTGCAACACGTTACAGCGTAAACGAAAACTTATCGCTACGTGGGGCAATTAGCACAGGTTTCCGTGCACCATCGCTTGCACAAAGCTCGTATCGCCAAATTTCAACCGTACTTGAAAACAACCAAGCGTTTGAAGTAGGTCTATTCCCAACAGATGCACCCGCAGCGCAAGCCCTTGGCGCAAAACAGTTAGACGCTGAAGACTCAGTTAACTTAACTGCTGGCTTTGTTTACACCCAAGGTAACTTTAGCTTAACGGTTGATGCCTACCGTATTGATATTGATGACCGTATTGTACTCTCGGAAAACTTAAGCGGTGCCGCAGTACAGCAAATTTTAGCGGATGCTGGTGAGTTAAATACCGAAAGCGTACGCTACTTTACTAACGCAATTGACTCACGCACGCAAGGCGTAGACATTGTTGCAACTTACCTACTTCAGTTAGATAACTTTGGCGATGTGCGCTTAAACGCAGCGGCTAACTTTAACGACACCGAAGTGACACACGTTGACGATAATCCTGAACAACTAAACTCTTTAGGTGACGACTACGTTGTATTTGCACGCCGTGAAGTAGGTCGTTTTGAAGAAGGTACACCAGACAACAAACTGAATCTGTCGGCCGTGTGGAACTTTAACGAATGGCAAACAACGTTACGTGCAACACGTTACGGTGAAGTTGCTGATATTTCCACAACAAGCGATCGCGATGAATACCTAGACGCCAAATGGATAACCGATTTAGAAGTGGCATATCGTCCTAATGACGAATGGAAATTTGCACTGGGTGCCAATAACTTATTTGACCAATACCCGCAAGCTACGGTCGATAACATTGGTTACTCTACCTTTAGCCAAATATTCCCGTACACACCCTATACACCGTACAGTTTAGATGGTCGCTTTTTATACGGTAACATTACTTACAGCTTTTAATTTGTATAATTAAAACCAGTCGTTAAAACAAAAAGGATGCGCTATGCATCCTTTTTATTAATAGTTAGTAATTTTAACCACTAATTAGTCTTTTAATTTTTAGCAAAAAACCAAATTCATTATAAAACAAACACTTAAATTTAGGCCCCATTATTGCTCTAGTCTTGTTATATTAACAAATAACGTCACATTAAAAGGACTAACCATGAGCTCATCAACTGTATCTACCATTGCTAAACCACTTTCGCTAATTAGCGGTATTTTATTATTAAGTGGCTGCGTGTTTCATATTTCGCCAAGCGTTGCATCGGTAAAACAAACACAGCAACTTACATTACCTAGCAATAACCTTGAATACCTAGACGTATTAAGCGGCGCAGGTTCACTTAAAATAATGGGCTCATCAACAGCAACCAGTATTAATGTTGACGCCACTATTTACACAGCCGATATTGACGATGAATACGAACTCACACTCGTTCAGAGTGGAACCAAAGCAAAGCTTGTTGCCCAAAATACAAGTAATAATGGAATTAGCTTTTACAGCGGTCAATCGCCAAGCATTAATTTAGTGGTCACAGTCCCTAACAACCTTAAGCTAGATATTGATGATGGCTCGGGCGATATAACTATTAACGCCATGACAAATAATATTGATGTAAAAGATGGCTCTGGCAGCTTATCAATCAATGGCGCTAAAAACCTAAACATAGACGACGGCTCGGGTGATATTTCGCTTCAAAGCATTGCCGGCAACCTAGAGCTTAACGATGGCTCAGGTAGCATTACTATTAATAACGTGAATGGCAATGCAAATATTGATGATGGCTCAGGCGATATGAGTGTAAGCAATGTACGTGGTACATTAACTGTTGAAGACGGGTCAGGAAGCATAGCAATACAACATATTAATGGCGCTGTAGACGTTGAAGATAACTCGGGCGACTTAACCATTGAGCATGTTGATGCAAACGTTACCATCGAAGATGGTTCGGGCAGTATTCGTGTTAATCATGCAAAATCATTGACTATTACTGAAGCAGGTTCTGGCGATGTAAGCATTGATAATGTGAACGGCCCTGTAAAATACAACCAATAAGATCAGCTGTATCAAGCTTTAAATAATAAAATGCACTTAGCATGCGCTTAAGTGCATTTCTTTTTAAAAACTTTATAATCCACTAATAGCCAACTAACTCTGCATAACCTTTACCTTTAAAACCACCTTGGGTTTTAATTCGCCCCTCCCAGTAGGGAATACTCAATTGATTACGTGAATCGGGGTTACGCGCTTCAATGGTTATAGGCTCAAACCCCTCAACATTAAGCTGCCATTTAATAGGGTAGGATTTATTACTTGGCGTTGTTTGCGCCGTTTGGGTTGTAAGCTCAGATGTTTTTAATACCTGTAAGGTCACGTCATTATTTGCAATAGCGCGCACTTGTCCATCGGAAGTAATGTGCGATGCACTGCAGTAATCATAACTTTGTTGGCCATTACGAATACAAAATGCCATCAAGCCACCCTGCTTTTTATCATCAGCCTGAATGCTAAACCAGTCCCACCCATTTTGGCTCGGATCAATTAACGCCGAAGACCACTCTCTGTCTAACCAAGCATCTCCGGTTACTTGATACGTTTCACCCGCAAATGTAATGTTGCCTTTGGCTTGTAAAAACGGATAACTGTAATAATAAGAGGCATGCCCCTGATGCGTTTTTTGGCTGTAACCTTGCTCGCCATGCTTTACAAGTGGGCTATTAGCCAGCACCAAATTAGCGCTGTAATTTTCCTGCTGCGCCTTTAAGTTAAGCGGTAAAAATGCTGCCTCTTTACTTGCTAACTGCCAATCATCTAAGCGAGCCTCAAATGGCTGCGCAGTAATATTAACTTGCCCCGAGCGACCATACTTTTCAAACGCATGGTGCTGGGTATCTGATTGCATTGCAAAGTGAGCAAAATAAAGCTGCCCGTTCCACCATGGCGACGTTTCAGTTGCAGTGTTTTTATCATCAACAGAGAGCCTAAATAAAGTCCATTGCACACCAAAGGTGTCGCCATTATCTGCCTTTAAATTAGCAGTAACATACCACCATTCAATACCTTGCTGATGATGCGCCCCATGGTCGCGTGGAAAGCTCAGCCCTTGGTGTTTATTTACAGGTTCACCAAATTGCTGTGCAAATCCGCTATGCATTGGTTTATTTTTACTTATTTGCTCTACTTCTGGCTGGCACGCGCTTAATGTGCCAATAAAAACAAAGATAACGGCTGCTTTTAGTCTATTCATGTAAGTCCTATAACTTGGCGACATTATCGGCAACGGCGCTTCGCGTTAATTTTATTAGCGGTAACGCACTCACAAATAAGGCTAAAATAAATATAAGCACAGTAAAACCACCTAATTGCAGCCAATTAACGGTCATGGCCATGGTCCAACCAAAGGCAATGGGCATTACGTAAGTTAATAATACCCACCCAAGGCAAAGCCCCAAAGGTATAGCCAATAACAAGGTGGCTAAAATAATAAGTGCGGCTTGCAATATTTTTGCACCCAATAATTGCAGTTGAGTCACACCCAACGTTTGTAATACTGCCATAGGCTGCAATTGCCCCCGCCCCAGGGTTAAAAAGCTCACCCACATACCAAATAATGCAATCAGCATAATAAATATATTAAGCGCCTGAGTAACATAAAAAGTTTTACCAAATAACTGCTTAGCAAAGCGCTTAAACTGCTGATTAGCAATGACTTGTTGGCTATCTAATTGGTGCTGTTTTTGAATATATTCGGCTATGGCGTCAACGTCACTATTGGGCTTTAGCCAAAGCGATAAACCATACTCGGTGTAACTTAAGCTGCTATTTAATAGTGCTGTTGTAGTGACTATCACATTTAAACCTTGCTCGCCGTAATCATAATAGGCAGCGCGTACTTGGCACGTTAGTGTATTAATATGCTGCCTTAGGGTTATTACGTCACCAACTGTAAGCGAGTACTGCAGCAAGGCGGGTTCATTCACTAAGCAACCCACAATTCCATTTTTGTTTTTTTCAAATACTGCAGATGTAGGTGCTTTATTGTTTAACAAAGTAAGGTGTTGGTTGTAGCTGGCCGTTGCACCAAATGCCATAACATCAACAGCAATTCTATTTTTAGGTGTTTTAAGCTCACTGTTAGCTGACCAATATACGCCTACTTTTTCAACTTCTGGAAGTTCAGCCAGCTTGGTTCCTAATGCTTGAATGTTTTGATCGTGCCTTACGTACAAATCGGCGCTTAGGCGTTTTTCAAGGTGTGTATCTAAGGTGTCGCTAAAACTGCCAACCATAATTTGCATGCCTACAGCGGCACCCATCGCCATTAAAATAGCGAGTACTGAGCTCAACAATGCAGGTAATTGCACTATGCTGTCGGCTTTTAACCACTGAATAATCGGGTTTTGTGTGGGCCATGGCAGCTTAAATACAGCTTTAACTATCGGTGGCGTAACCACAAAAAAGAGCAGTAGCACACAAACACACAGCAACAAGGCGCCCATTTTGGTATTTGCCGTTAGCGCTAAATAACTGGTTGCTGCAATGGCGAGCATTAACATTGGCCATTTAACACGCGCTAAAACAGTACTTAATCGAGCCGACTGGCTGGCTAAAAATCCTAACAAAACAAAAATATTAAGTGTAAAGCCACTGGCAACCATGCTGCTATCAAGGCTGACTACAAAGCTTCTATCTAGTTGGTAAAGCCCTCGAAGAGTGGCCGATACATCCATAACCAAGGCGTTTGCTAGTGCCGCGCCTAATATCGCACCTAACACAGCCGCAAACAAACTAAGCAACGTTAATTCAATAGCCAGCGCCTTAATTAACGCCGACCGTTGACACCCCAACACCCACATTTGCTGCTGTAAGTGAGCGCGCGCATTGTATGCCAGTTTAATTGCGTTAAAGCTTAAAAACGCACCTACCACATAACCCAACAATGCCAGCGCTTGTAAATTAAAGAAAAACGCCTCCGATAGCGCATCAAAAGCTTGCTCTTGCGCAGCTTCAAGGCGTGCTTGATCGCCTAGCAATGCGTTTAATTTAGCTGCTTGTTTACTATTTAAACCACTTACTTCAAAGTAACTGATCACCCCATTTGCGCGCAGTAACTTGTCAGCAAGGCTAATGTCCACCAGCATGGTCATGCCTAAACCTTGTAATTCGCTTACAGCTAAAGTGCGGGTGGCATCGCCCATGTTTATATTAATACGGCTGTTTTTTAAATTTAGCCGCTGCATTAATTTAGGATCGATATAAACAGTATTTAGTAGCTGTTCAAAACCGGAGTAACTATTGTTTGCTGTTGATGCTGATGCTGAGCTGTCGGTATTTTGTGTAAGCCACTGCAATAAATTGACACCTCTAAGTGCGAGCTTTTGCTGCTTATCGGTTTCAATTACACCTTCTAAAACGGGTTGAACCTGCGTAAAACCAGCGGCCCTAATGCGCGACCACATACTGTTGGGCAACCTGTTTTCACCTAATACAGGGCGTATAAAATGCGTCACAGGGTTTGCAATCAACGCTGTAGTTTGTTGGTAGCGCTTACCGGCCTCCAGGTTTAAACCTTGTATTGCAGTCAGTAATGCCGCACCTAAACTAAAACCAATAAAAAACAGTAATAACAGCCCTACATGGCGGCGATAAAACTGCATATACGTTATTAATATAAGTTTAAGTTCAGCCATTAATTTGGCCATCTTTTAAAAATAGTTGCGTAGTAAATTGATTAGCCAATTGCTGACTATGAGTGACCATAATTAGTATTATTTGCTCTTCTTCACACAAGCTTTTTAATAGCGTAACGATATCGAGTGAGCGAGCCGCATCAAGGTTGCCGGTCGGTTCATCAGCCAATAGTAGCTTGGGCTTATTTAATAGCGCACGGCCTATTCCTACTCGTTGCTGCTCACCACCCGATAGCTGTTCAGGCATCGCTGTTAGCTTATTTTCTAAGCCTAGCTTTTTAGCCATTGTATTTACTTCATCGTCGCTCGGCGATAACCCATTAAGCCTTGCTTGAAAGCACATGTTGTCTTTTACATTTAACGGGCTGAGTAATTGGTAATGCTGAAAAATAATCCCTATTTTACGCCTATAAAGCGCAAGCTCACTGGCACTCAATTCACTAATTTTTTGCTCATTAACCGTAATAGTTCCTGCATCAGGAGACAGTAAACCGGCTAATAAATTTAATAATGTTGTTTTGCCCGAGCCACTATCACCCAGTAAAGCAATGTGTGCAGCGGGTAAAATAGTTAACGATAAATCATTAATTATTTGTCGTTTTGTGCCACCATCTTGCCGTGTAAAAAACACATTATTTAGCGAAATCATAAAATGTAGCTCGTCCTAGGGGCAAAATTTTTAGTTTTGTTTAAACGTTACAATAACAGCAATTCGGTCATTTAAGTGCTTTATTTATGCCCATTACAATAAATTTTATCATTCAGTTAAAGCAATTTTACTAAGTAACTCATTGTATTTTAAACGCACCTAAGCCATGCTAATTATCTAAACTTTAATAAGGTAAGCATGTGTTAGAAATAGCGTTAATATACTTAGCTGCGGCTATTGTGGCGGTGCCTATCGCCAAGCGAGTGGGCCTTGGCTCGGTATTGGGTTACTTAATTGCCGGCATACTCATTGGCCCCTATGCATTAGGGGTAGTGGGCGATCAAACAGATGTAATGCATTTCGCCGAATTTGGCGTAGTGATGATGCTATTTTTAGTTGGCCTTGAACTGCAACCTTCCCGCTTATGGAAGCTTCGCCACTCAATTTTAGGACTCGGTGGCTTGCAAGTAGTGCTAACCGCCGCCGTTATTTTTGCGTTTTGCTTTTGGTTTTTTACCATGCCTTGGCAAACCGCACTCGCTATTGGTTTAATGCTCGCGTTATCGTCAACCGCTATTGTACTGCAAAGCCTTGAAGAAAAAGGCTGGCTAAAGCGCGAAGCCGGCCAAAATGCATTCTCAGTTTTATTATTTCAAGACATTGCCATTATTCCTATTTTGGCGCTGCTGCCATTACTTGCCTTTGCTCCACCAAGTAGCTCTAAAGAAGTCAGCCATTCTATTATTGCCAACTGGCCAGTATGGCAACAAGTTGCTGTATCGGTAGGTGTGATCGCAGCCATTATTGCCGGTGGTAAATACGTATCAGCCCCATTATTTAGATACATAGCTAAAACTCACATGCGTGAAATATTCACTATTTTTGCGCTATTTTTAGTGGTGGCTATTGCTCTTGTTATGCAAAGTATTGGGCTTTCACAAGCATTAGGAACGTTTTTAGCAGGGGTAGTCCTTGCCGAAAGTGAATTTAGGCACGAGCTCGAAGCCGATATAGAGCCCTTTAAAGGCCTACTTCTCGGGTTATTTTTTATAACCGTAGGTGCCTCTATTAACTTTGAGTTATTGGCTAGTGAGTTTTCAACTGTTATCGCACTTGTTGCATTACTTATTGTGGTAAAAGCCTGTATTTTATATGCCCTTGCCATTACCTTTAACATCAGTAAAAAACAGCGCTTACTATTTGCATTAGCCCTTGCACAAGGCGGCGAATTTGCCTTTGTATTATTAAGCGTAACCACAACACTGGCCATTTTAACACCAGAACAAACAAGCTTAGTAACCCTGGTCGTCGCCGTATCCATGTTAGTAGCGCCGCTGTTGTTAATGATGTACGAACAACTCGAAAAGCGCAGCCATACCAGTGCGCCAGAGTTCGACAAGCCTGAACAAATTAGCACAGCTAAACACGTTATTATTGCGGGCTACGGACGGTTTGGACAAATTATGGGCCGTTTATTACACGCCCAAGGCTACGAAATAACAGTACTCGATCACAGCCCCAGCCAAATAGAATTACTACGCCGCTTTGGTAATACCGTATTTTATGGTGACGCCGCACGCCAAGAACTCCTTGAAGCCGCAGGCGCTCATACCGCACAAATGCTGGTTGTTGCCATTGATGACCCAGACAAAACCATTGAAATAATTGAGCTTGCCCACAAAAACTACCCACAATTAAAAATTGTTGCCCGCGCAATAGACCGTCGCCACGCTTACAAATTGCTTAATTTAAAAGTAGATGCCTTTAACCGAGAAACCGTCGACTCAGCTATTAATTTAGCCGTAGAAGCACTCGAGCTACTTGGAAACAACAAGCAAGACGCCGAGCGCGCCGGTAAGCTGTTTAGAGAACACGATCGCGCTGCGGTTGTACAACTTGCCGAACTATGGGGCGACGATGCCAGCTACGGCGTAGCCGTTCGCCAACGTATGGAAGATTTAAAGCAAGTATTACAACAAGACAGGCAAGCACAAAGCGATTTAAATACCTGCGATAGCGGCGACTGTGAAGACGGCCTAACAGAGCTTGCTGATAAACCTAAAAAGCCTGATGATGCTCATTTGGAGTAGTGTCTAAAAATTGATATGTGCTATTGCCATGGGTTAATAGCACTTTTAATAAATACCGCCCTCAAATAAGTTACCTAAAAACATAGCCGTACTTTAGCTAGTGTTCAAAGCGCTTATATGTTCCTCGCCAATCTGCGTGTTCTGGATATTTAATCTTATAAGCATTTATTTCAGCTTTAGAAGCGTACTTAAAATAAGTAAAAACATAGTCACTTATGTAGCTTTCGCCTTCCCCCATTCTCCAAAAAATTTCGCTTGGGTGATAATCTGGAAATTTAATCCAAGGCGGTATTGGTGGGTTGTGCTTTAACTCTTTGTCATAGCGCTCTTTTAGCATTTTCTCCCAAGCAGCTCTATGCTCAAGATACTTATCTTGTTGTTCATCGGTAGTGTTAGCTTGTTTTTCACTTCCCATTGATGAAATAGGTATAAGCATTAAAATAAGCGCTAAAGCTTTGTAAATATTCATAAAGTAATACATTACTAGATATAGGCTTTAATTAAAGCTTTTAGTTCTTCTTTTTCGGCTTCGCTTGTAAAAGCACTAGCCGGAATTATTAAAGCCAATAGCTTGTCTACAAATATATATAAGTCGCCTTTATTTTCTTCTATTGCTTCAACGGCTTGCCATTTATAAAAGTAACGTCCTAGATGATTAGTTTCGCAAATACCATCAGCTTGAAACTCAATTGTTTTATTGCCAATCATTACGCCATTTTCATTGGGGATTGATTGCTTTTTTATCTTATGATTATTGTATAAAAATACAACAATCAATATTAAAAATGGCACTGCTACAATTAACCCACTTGGCCAATGAAAGTCAGAAAGGCGAACAGACTCAACCCGAAAAAAAGTCATAAAAACAACAGTTAGCACGAACCATGCAATCACATTTTTTATAAACCCTAGACCTTTATTATCTTTAGGCGCACACAACTTTTTTATTATAAAATCAGCGTAGTCGGTATAATTCTTTTTAGTAACAGTAATAGATTTGAGCATTGTCATGTCCGTATAAAACGCCTTTCAGCGCACAATTAGGTTTTGTGTTTAAGTTAATTACTAACTACAAGCGTGTATCAAGCTTAACTAACTCACCTGATAGTACATCAAAAATATAATAAAGTGTTTCACTCTCCGGCTTGGTATAAATTAAGATCATATTATTACTAATTAACTGATAGCCCTCAATATTATCCATAATGGATTTCAAGCCTGAGCCATCGTATTCAGAAACTAATAACTCTTTTTGGTCATCACTATTTAAAAAGCCATTTTTATTCGTGTCATTTCGTACAACTGAGTAGATGTTTTTACTTAGAACGCTTTGGTAACTGGTTTCTTTTAATTGAACAGGAGAAAAGCCTACAATTAATACGTTATTTTTGAATAACACTTTGTTTTTCTCGCCAGCTTTAGTAAACATTAAATTTACTGCATTACGACTCAAACTCAGTGCTGAGGAAACAATAATCTTAGCATTAGCGCTGTAAGGTTTTTGATTTACTATTTTGTCAGATGTGATTTCTAAAATGTGAACATCTTTGATTTGACCAATATAATTTTTTTGTAACTTTGGTTCTTCATCAAGGGCCGCGCTATGTTCAATCACCTGAACCTTAGGCGCAGAATAGCCACTTTTAAAAAGATCACTAATAAGGCTCTTACCAATAGCAAAAATTACAACTATTGCAGCAATAAATAGTAATACCTTATTAGCTTTTTCAATAAAATTCATAATACGCATGTTCGATGCAAACTCCTTATAAACAACTGTTACAGCCTTGGTAATTAGTTTTTTACCCATTTAATATTGGTTTCTTTAATACCTAAACCTTGCTTGAATCTCTCAGGAAACTCTAATGAGGGCTTACCAGCCCATCCTCTCTCAAGGTATAAATTGTAGCCGTCATCATTTTTTTCATATTTAACAGCGGACAACCAAATACCATCCCAATCACCTAAAAAATCCAGTTCGGCTAAAGTGTTTGGATATACGCCATTGCGAGTTTTATGTAATTCAATGAGAGAAATAGCAGATACAAAGTTTTGCGTACCAAACCTTTCATCGGCTCCAGGTACTTCAAAATCACACCCGGCTAGTAATAAAACAAATAAAAGACTAAATACGTACTTTCTCATTAAAAGTAACTCCTAACTTTGTTTAAACATTGCGAACAATTAAAGCGCCGTAAAAAACTCAACCAAGCTACTTCAAACTTTCTGAGCGACGTTGTAAAAAAGAACATAATTTTTATTTTAACGGCGGTGGTATTGCTATGATCGCTTCTGGCCGATTTGCTCTGAGCAACTCTTTTAAATTTAACTGTATTCTTTCACCACACATCACAATTCCTTTTTTGTCCTGTGTTGTTGAGTAACCGAGTACTATATTTAGTAAATCTAATTTTTCAGGATTAACTTGAAAAAAAGCTTTGTAATAACCTTTATAACTATTAGCTTCAGTAAAGTTTAAGTCTCCTAAAAAAATATCTTTTATCACTAGAGTAAATGACGTTAAATAATAATTATTAAACATTTCAGGTACATATACATTATAGCCTGTAACGTTACCTACGCTATAGTCTTCATTTATTGCAAAAGATGCGAGTTGACCTAGTTCATCATCACCGCAGGCGAATAATGAGTTAGTCCAGAAAAAACATATAACTAAAAGTGCTCGCATCTAAGTCCAATATAACAGCTTTGTTAAGAGGCATTTTTGCAAACGTCCCTATTGTGTGGACTTCTATTAGTATCAAATAGCGCAAGTTATTGCCAATTAAAAATATTTGGCTGTAAGTGACTGCTTATTTATAAGAAGAGCCGATTATTCGAGGTCTTATTTGGGCAGGGGTATTTTAAATGCACTTTATTTTACAGGGTGATTGGTAGCTCACCACAGCTTGCTGATTGAAGTATAAATTTACCCCCAACACAGCAAGCTCGTTTTACACCATATTAAAACTCATCTAAATCCTAGTGGTGGTGCCCACCTTGAATAGCTTCACCTTGCTGGTTGTAAAACCCTGTTGCACCATGCTCTATAAAACCTAGGTTTATCATTTTTGCTAAAAACGGGTCGTTTTCGTTATCGCCAATGTCGGCGTAGTCGGTGGTTTGAAAGCGGTCCCACTGTGCAAATTGCGAAGTAATTTGCTGCTTGTTGTAGCTTACGTTATTTAAGCTTAGTAACGTGATTGTTTGGTTTTTTGTGTTATTTACACTAAAAGATTTAACAAGCTGGGTTTGGCTATAATAAGCAAGTGTGTAGGTATTTTCACCCTCTTGGTAAGTGTAGTTTTTTACCTCATCACAGCCTGTGCCTTGCGTTTTTGTAAGGGTCATTTTTTTAATTAAGTGATTATCCACCAGCTGATTTTTAGCACTCCAATTTTGTACGCCGCGCACTTCCGATGGCTGATACTCAATACCGCGTTGTTGGGCATTAAAATAACGTATTGGACGAATTTGTTTATTAGCTAAATGTTGCCACAGCTCAGTAGTAACATCGTTTTGATGTGCGACTTGCTGGTTATTACGCCAAAGTGTAAATACCTGGCTATTTTGCTTATTTTTATGAGTGTTGGTAATTGTGTAGTCGGCTTTTAAATACTGGCTATTTAGGTTGCACTGAGTGGCAACTGCGCTGGCGCTTGTTAGTGTGGCAACCAACATGGTTGCGAGTAATGATAATGCTGTTTTCATGGTGCTCTCTATATTTAACGTCACTGTTATTGCCATAACATAACCACTAACAATGGCATTTTTATGACATAAAAAAGCCCGCAAAATAATGCGGGCTTTTAATAGGCTCTATTTACTGACCCACTGTTTCATCGGCTGTTTTAACTAGGTCTGCGGCAAAGTCCATTACATGGAATAAAAAGCTTTGCTCGTTTGTGCCTGTTACTAAATGTGCACCTGGGCCCATTGCGTAAACACCTACATCTTCACCTGCGTGGGTTTCTGAACTAAGTGGTACTAACGACTCTTGGTGAAAGCCCGGTGTGGTTGTATCAACATTTGTTAAATCAACACGCCCTGTAACCGGTGCAGCTAAGTAAGAAGCGTCGGCATTGGTTTCATCGCCTAAGTCTCTGTAGCCTAAACCATTGGTGTAACCTACTGTAGTATATGGCATGTCGTCGGCTGCAAGGCTTGGCTCGGTTTGGCCAACTGCAACCACTTTACCTAATATTGGGTTACCACGTTTTGGGTAGCCTGCAATAGTAAATACATGGCTGTGATCGGCAGTCACCACAATCAGCGTTTCTTCTGGGTTAGTGCTGTCCATAGCGGCTTTAACGGCTTTAGCAAATTCAATGGTGTCGTTAAGCGCGTTGTATGCATTACCTGCGTGGTGTGCGTGATCTATTCGCCCAGCCTCTACCGATAAGAAAAAGCCGTTTTCGTTGTTGTTAAGCACGTTGATTGCTTTTTCGGTCATTTGTGAAAGCGAAGGCTCGCCCGCTACATCGTTTGCACGGTCAGCTTCGTATTGCATGTGAGATTCGTTAAATAAACCAAACACCTTTGTAGCATCGTCGCTAATTGCATCAAACCCTGTTTGGTCCATTACGTAGTTGCCATTAGGGTAAGTAGCTTGCCACTCGGTTACTAAGTTACGGCCATCGGTACGATCCCCTTCAACTGCGCTGATTGCATCGCTTGAATTAGCCGTGGCATCTTTTGGTAAAAAGTGACGACGACCGCCACCCATTACTACGTCAATACCATCTACATCAATGCCTGCAAAGCGTGCTTCTAGGTTAGCTTCAAAGTTAACAAGTTGCGATGCAATGTCTTCACATGCGTCTGAACCTGCTGGCATATCAGAGTTATCTTCCCAGTTACGATCAGCCGACTTCGCATACGTTGCCGCGGGTGTTGCGTGAGTAATTCGTGCCGTTGAAATAAGGCCTGTTGCTTTACCTGCTATTTCAGCAAGCTCAAGCGAGGTGACCAGCTCATTACCTGCAACAGTTGAACAAACACCGCGCTCAATGTCTTCGTCTACACCGATTACGCCAACATCAGTTTTAACGCCTGACACCATCGCCGTCATTGTGCCTGCTGAATCAGGTGTTTGTGCATCAACGTTGTACGTTTTAACAAAGCCTGAGTAAGGCATGGTTTCAAAACTAAGTTGGTAGTCTTCACCCATACCGCCTTCAAGCTGGCCCGCTAAAATACGTGCAGCCGTAACAGTAGAAATACCCATACCGTCGCCTACAAATAAAATTACATTTTTCGCCTTGCCCGACTCTGTAACCGCCTCGTTATTAGCTTGCTGCGTTGCTGATAACTTTGTTTGTGCGTCGCTATACCAGGCATTACCTGTAAGGTTAGCTAATTGCTCAGTAGTTAGCGACGTTGCCGGCGCATTACACACTAGGTTAGATGAGTTAACTTCGTCGCTATCGAGTTCGCCATTTTCGTTTGTATCTACGCCCACTTGGGTTTCTACACCGCCATTAATACATTGCGCTGAGCCCACGGCTATGGCGTTGTCTACTGCGATAATGTTGTTATCACTTTTATCGTCATCACTTGAACAACCCGCTAGCGCGACCATTACTGCTAAAGAAAGTACTGTTAATTTTTTCATGTTCGCCGCCATTATTGCTGAGTTAATTCAAGAGCTTGGTTAATTAGATGAAATACAACGTTTTGCTCAATAACGCCTTGAGCAAGTTGTGCACCTGGGCCTTTAGCATGCAGTGAAATATCTTCACCGGCATGTGTTTCAGAACCGAGTGGCACGGTTGTTTCTTGGTGAAAACCTGGGGTTGTTGTATCAACACCATTTAACTCAACGCGCCCAGCTACTGGGCCGCTTAAGTAGGTTGCATCAGCGTTTGTTTCATCACCTAGGTCTCTAAAACCTAAACCATTTGCATAACCTACTGTAGTGTATGGCATGTCATCGGCAGCAAGGCTTGGCGCTGTTTGGCCTACGGCCACTACTTGGCCTAAAATTGGGTTACCGCGCTTAGGGTAACCAGCAATAGTAAATACGTGGCTGTGATCGGCAGTCACTAAAATAAGGGTTTCTTCTGGGTTGGTATTATCGATTGCTGCTTGAACTGCATTGGCAAATTCAATGGTGTCGTTAAGTGCGTTGTAAGCATTGCCTGCGTGGTGCGCATGGTCAATACGGCCCGACTCAACCGTTAAGAAAAAGCCATTGTCGTTTTTACCCAGCACGTCGATTGCTTTTGTGGTCATTTCACTAAGTGACGGCTCGCCTGCTACGTCGTTTGCTCGGTCAGCTTCGTATTGCATGTGCGATTCGTTAAATAAACCAAATACTTTCGTAGCGTCATCGGCAATAGCATCAAACCCTGCTTGGTCCATGACGTACGTTGCATTTGGATATTGTGTTTGCCACTCAGTGACAAGGTTACGCTCATCGGTACGATCGCCTTCAACGGCGCTTGTTGCATCGCTTGAATTAGCCGCAGCATCTTTTGGTAAAAAATGACGACGACCGCCGCCCATTACAAAATCAAGGCCGTCTACGTCGGTACCTAAAAAGCGCGCTTCGAGGTTTTTTTCAAAGTTAACCAGTTGAGATGCAATATCTTCACAGGCTTCTGACCCTTCTGGCATATCTGAAATATCTTCCCAGTTACGGTCTGCCGATTTAGCATACGTGGCCGCTGGCGTTGCATGGGTAATACGCGCTGTAGAAATAACCCCTGTTGCAAGGCCTTTAATTTCAGCTAGTTCTGTTGCAGTTAAAAGCTCGTTACCCGATACAGTTGAACACACACCGCGCTCAATGTCTTCGTCTACACCAATTACGCCTACATCGGTTTTAACACCTGAGATCATTGCGGTCATTGTGCCTGCAGAATCCGGCGTTTGCGCATCTACGTTATACGTTTTAACTTGCGCAGAATACGGGAACTCTTCAAAGCTTAAATAGCCTTCTTCACCTGGGTTGCCTGCTCGTTGGCCTTTTAAAATACGTGCTGCCGTTAGGGTAGAAATACCCATGCCGTCACCCACAAATAAAATTACGTTTTTTGCTTTTGTAACTTGTGCACTTTGTGCCTGAGTATTTTTAGTAGCTAACGTAGTTTGTGCGTTTGTATACCAGTTATTGTCTGTTTGGCTTTGTGGTAATACATTGGCATGACTTGCAGCGCTTAACATAAATGTTAGCCCAACCGCCGCAGCGACCTTTTTAATTTTCATCCTTTATTATTCCCATTATGTAGTGGTTATTTTTGCTTGAAGCTAAAACCTCAAATAAGTAACCGCTGCACTATAGAAAATACATATGACTAATAAAGGACGTTTTAATGAAGAAAAAGTGACCAAAGATTTACAAAAATAAGACACAAAAAAGCGCAGCGGTTTAACGCTACGCTTGTTGTTATACAAGGGAAAATTTTTTAACTATTAAAAGCGCGCCTTAAACGACACACCAAAGTAGCGCTCTGCATCACGCGGTATTTGGTAACGGAAATTATCGCCACTGTAGGTTGTTGCATAGCTTTCGTCTGTTAGGTTTTTAGCGATAAGCGATACTCTAAAGGCATCGTCTTTAAACGATAAACCTACGCTTGCATTTAAAATACCGTAATCTGGTAATAAGGCTGCTGGGTTAAACTCGCCTACATTATTAGGTAGGTCAGAGTATTGCTCGTCAGTGTATATGTACGAGCCATTTACGTGCACATTAAAGCCGTGTTCGGTTTCAATAAAGTAGTCAGCACTTAATGAGTACTTTAAGTCTGGCGAAAATGGAACATCTAGCCCTGAGCGGTCAGTACACGAGCCTGCGGCCACTTCTGGCGGACAATTAAATTCATCAATTTCGGCTTTAATATAAGCAATACCACCGGTTAGCGTAAGTGCATCGGTTGCGGCCCACATAAAGTCAACTTCTGCACCTTGTGTACTTACGTCGCCTGCGTTTGTTAAGCGAGTAATACAGGTGCCGTCTGAACAATCAAAGTTGTTTGCTTGGAAGCCTTCAATTTCGGTTTTAAATACCGCAAAGTTAAACACAAAGTCGCTGCTTGCATACTTATAGCCAAGTTCAAACGCGTCAGACTCTTCCGGCGCTATTTCACGGCCGTCGTTGTCAGGGTTAAAGTTGTAGTAAATATTAAAGCCAGGCCCTTTGTAACCTTGCGAGTAAGTACCGTATACCATTTGGCCATCGCCTAAATCGTATTGCATACCTAAACGGCCCGATACGTTAGTTTCTTCAGCTTTACCCTGTTCGTCAGTATTTAATGTTGCAGGGCGTACACCCACACCACGACGGCCATATACATCATTGCTGACACGGCGGTGCGTGTACGATACTTCGTCATCGGTATAACGCAGGCCAAATAGCATAGTTAAATCGTCAGATAACTCATAAGTACCATCAGCAAAGGCTGCCCAGTTATTAAACTCTGTACTCATGTATGCAGTAGCCGACACAATGTCGTTCGCATTACAGCTAACGCCTAAGCCCTGTGCGTAGCCATCTAAGTCGGCAAGCGCTGCGTCTAGCTCTGCACCCGACAAGTTATTTTGCGCGTAAAACGCCATGGCGCTATCTAACTGGCCTGCGTTATTTTGGCAACTGGCATCGCGAGTAAAGTTACGTTGTGAGTCCATGTTCCAGTAAAATAAACCAGCCACGTAGTTAAATGGCCCACTTAGGTTAGACGTTACACGAAACTCTTGTGAAAACTGATCCCATTGTTGCTCACCAATATCATGTAACTGAAATGGCACACCAAATACGGGTTGATTGCTGTCGCCGGCAATAGAGGTAAAATCACCTTCACGAAACTCGGTGTTATCCCACGAGCGCTGTGCAGTAATTGACGTATACGTGTGGTCGCCAATGGTTTTATCAACTTGTACTGAAAACGCGCTGTGTTTATCTATTGTGCGCGACTCATAGTCGTGGTCAACTTTACGCTGATCTAGGTCTATGTCAGCAACGCCATCAACAATACCGTTACTGTTTGGCGCCGCTTTTGAATCAGGATTACGGCCACTTGGTAGGGCTTCTAAATCGGCACAACAGTCGTCATCGGCGTTGTAGTATTCTGCAATAAATTTAACGTTTAGGTCGTCGGTTGGTTCGTATTTAAATACAGCACGCGCACCTTCACGGTCGTAGCCGTTTACTTTTTCGTTGTTATATACGTTATCTATGTAACCATCAAACTTACCTTTAAATACGGTTAAGCTTGCTGCTAAGTCGTCGCTTAGGCCGCCACTTACAACGCCTTTAAAGCGGTATTCGTTGTCTTGATAAAACGAGGTTTCTATACTGCCGGTAGTGTCGTAAGACGGATCTTTTGTTGTGATATTTACCACACCAGCCGAGGCATTTTTACCAAATAGTGTGCCTTGTGGGCCGCGCAGTACTTCAATACGGTCTACATCATATAAATCAGCAAAAGCTTGACCAGAGCGACCAAGTACTACGCCATCAACAACCGTTGCCACACTTGGCTCGGCAGCAATACTAAATGAAATTGTACCAATACCACGCACGGTGAGCGCCGAGTTACGGGTTGTGGTGCCTTTTCTAAAGCTCACAGACGGCACAAGCGATTGCAAACCTTCCATATTATTAGCAAACGCTGAATTAATTTGATCGCTATTTAGCACCGATACGGCAACCGGCACTTCGTTTAAGCTTTGTGTACGCTTTTGCGATGTCACCACTATTTTTTCAAATGAATCGTTTTTATTATTTTGCTGTTCTTGTTCCGCTTGCGTTTGATTTACTTGTTCTTGCGCAGCATTAACTTGCGCGCTAACAGCTAAACCAGTTGTCATTGCTAACGAGACAGCCAAGCTTAAGATAGACTTTTTAGCTCTCATGTCATTCTCCATATTGTGCGTGTGTGCTGTGTGGTACCGCGCTAGCAATTGTGTGGTTTGCTAAATTACGGTGACAGTGTGTGTTAAGTATTTTCCTTACCAGCTCTTATATCTTATATAAGAGCTACAAATTTAAACAATCAAACTTCGTAATGCAAACATTATGTGAATAAAATGTGATTTAAAATCACGTATAGTGGTTATAACCTGTGTTTATGCGGCCTTTGTGACACCTATATGGGCGAGGCTGTTTTCGTATCGCACATGCCAACGACGCACGCTCCACCAGCTAAACAATGCAGCTAATGTCCAAACAGTAATTAGGCTAGGCACAAAATAAACACTGGTACCGCCAACTAGGCCTAAAGGAGAAAATACAATATATAAGCTAACTATTAAGCTAACCAATACAATGGCGCACGGCAGTGCGTACTTCCAAGGGCTTAAGTTTACTTCGGCTTTGCGGGTAAATTGCCACGGTTTTGCAAGTGGCTTGTAGTAACCAATTCCTAGCATTATTGCCAATTCAATAAAGAATAAAATGGCGTAAATATGGATAAAGTTAATATCAACACCCCACACAAATTTAAGTAGCGTGTAGGCAATAACATGAAAAATAATCGCCACTTTAGCGCCCAATGCAGGCACTTTACGAGTAAATAAACCCACTAACACAATTGTGATGACCGGAATGTTATAAAAACCGGTAAATACACGAATAATGTGCCATAAGCCTTCGGGTGCAAACATGAGTAATGGCGCGGTTATAAACGACAAAACAGCAATAACAATACTGGTTATTTTGGCCACTTTAATGAGCTTTTCGTCGCTTACTTTGTCTTTTTTCATGGGTTTATAAACATCTAAACAAAACAGCGTTGCGGCGCTATTTAGTAATGAATTAAACGAGCTAAATACCGCACCTAACAATACTGCTAAAAAGAACCCTGATAAGTACTGAGGAAGTACATCTTTCACTAAGTGTGGGTAGGCTAAATCAATAGTTTGTAGGCTTTCGTGCTTATAAAGATGGTACGCAATAACCCCAGGGATCATCATCATAAAGGGGACTAGTACTTTAAAGTACCCTGAAAACAACACCCCTTTTTGCCCTTCAACTAAGTTTTTAGCACCTAATGTGCGCTGGATCACGTACTGATTTGTACCCCAATAAAATAAATTAGCGAGGATCATACCGGTAAAAATAGTGCCAAATGGCACGGGATCATCCTCGCTACCAATAGCATTAAGCTTTTCGGTATCGGTATTTACTAAAGTACTTAAACCATCAGCAAAGCTGCCATCGCCAAGCGCAATAAGCCCAAGCGTTGGCACTAAAATACCAATAATAAGTAACCCAACACCGTTAATAGTATCGGATACGGCAACCGCCTTTAAACCGCCGAATACCGCGTATATAGCGCCCACGGAGCCGACAATAATAATGGTAACAATAAGGCTTGCTTGATAACTCATGTCTAATAAGGCGGGTACATCAAATAGCCTAAGCACGGCGATTGATCCTGAGTACAAAACCGAAGGAATAGTAATAAAGCAGTATCCGACCATGAATAAGATCACGGTCATGCGGCGTACGGTATCGTCAAAACGATCTCGTAAAAACTCGGGTAAGGTAGAAAATGCCCCAGCTAAATAGCGCGGTAAAAAGATCAGCGCCATAATAATGGTAGAAATACCTGCGGTTACTTCCCATGCCATTGAACTAAGGTTGTAACCATACGCTGAGCCATTAAGGCCAATAAGTTGCTCGGCCGATAAATTAGTGAGGATCATCGACCCTGCTATAAATGTACCTGTTAAACCACGGCCCGCTAAAAAGTAACCATCTTGGGTGTTAACTTCCCCTTTGGTTTTTTGGTACGAGATATATCCCACCAGCGCCATAAACGCCAAGCACGATAGCAGTGTCATGGTAATGTTCATACCTTCCATACTGTGTTCCTTTAAGCTTACTTAACTCGTTAAAAAGTAAGCTAATATCTTTATTATTATGTGTGTTATGTGTGTTGTGTGTGTTGTGTGTGTTTTAAAACGAGTTTTTAATTTGGCCACGCAGTTAACTGGCTCATGTCTTGCTCTGTGTGTTGAACATCTGGGCCTAGCAATAGCGTATCGCCTTTACGAACGAACACGGCCATTTGTGTAAGCTCAAGCGTGTCTTCGTAATACTTTCCGCCTTGGTATGCCTGCCTATCAGGAAAGCTTAACCATTCCCCTTGCGGTAAGTAAAACTTCACTTTACCGTTTGGTACAACGCATGGCACAACAAGGAGTTTTTCGCCGCACATAAATTGCTGATCAAAACTATGTGCTAATACATCATCAGGAAATGCCAGTGCCATAGCGCGCTGAATAGGCAGCCCTGTTTGCTGCGCTTGCTCTGCACATGTTTGTAAATATGGAATTAACTGATAACGCAATTTAAGCGCTGCAAATACCGCGTCACTTGCTTGCTCGGTGTAAGACCACGGTTCGCGTGGGCCAATGCCATGTAAGCGCATATGCGCACTAAATACCGATGCCTGCGCCCAGCGTACATAAAGCTCTGCATCGCGCGTATCTTTATAAAAACCACCAATATCGGTTGCAAAAAATGGCCCGCCCGACATGCCCCACGCTAAGCTGCCGCGAATACTTGCTGCTAAGCCTTGCCAATCGGCTTGTGGATCGCCGCCCCACTGAGCAGGGAAACGTTGGCTACCCGTCCACGCTGAGCGGCTAAACAAAAAAGGTCCTGTTTTACAGTACTTTTCGGCAGCTTCATAAACACAGCGGTTGTACAGCATGCTATAAACATTATGCAGTCTAATGCCGCTGTCGCCACTATGCGATACCATGTTTTCGTCTTCTAGCTGTTCGCCAAAGTCTGCTTTTATCATATCAACGCCAAGCTCAAACAATGGCTTGTGCGATTCGAGCCAGTATTCGTAAGCGTCGGGGTGAGTAAAATCTAAAATACCCGACTCTGGTAACGGCGTTAGTACTTCGCCAAAGGGGCTTAAATCCCATTCGTATTGATACGCTTTACCTGTGCGTTTGTCTTTTATTAGCCAGCCGTTCTCGGCCGCTTTAGCAAATAATGGGTTGTTTACCGAGATCATCGGGTATTCCCACACACAAATTTTAAAATCCATGGCTTTTAGTTCATCAAGCACAGGTTTTGGGTCGGCGTAACGTGTTGGGTCCCATTCAAAAGCAAAGCGGGTGTCGGTGTCTTGCCATGCTCGGCCATCAAGGGTAATTACATCACACGGCATATTTTTAGCACGTACTTCGCGGGCAACACTTAATAGCTCATCAGCATTTTTGTAGTACGCTTTTGATAAAATAACGCCAAAGCTCCACTGCGGTGGTACCGGTGCAAAACCAGTTAGCTCGCAGTAGCGATTAATACTTTGTGCAGGCGTTTGCTCTTGGTATAAAAATACATCAAGTGCGTCATCTTCAACTAAACACACATAAGCACGTTGCGACCAAAGTGCGTAACCTACGCCATGGGTAACAGGCGCTGGCGTGTGTACAAATAAGTTCCAGCCCTCTGGGCTCCAAGCATATGGGGTATTTTTATATGATTTTTCAGCATTTACGCCCAGTGCATCGTGATTGTATGAACGAATAAGTTGGCCGCGTTTATCAAGCTTGCCCCATTTTTCACCAAGGCCATATACGGCTTCGTCGTAAGTAAGCTCCAGGCTTAAAATCCAGCCGTGATCAGTTTTAGCCAGTGGCGGTAAACGATGCTGGCGTACAAAGTGGCCATCGGTTGCTGATTGCTGTACTAATTTGTCGTTTTTATAAAGCTTAAAATGAAATGGGTCGCTGTAAAATTCTAAACGGTACTCACCGGCTGTGGCTGCAAAGCCTTGGCCCAATGTATTAAGTAATAACGGTAAATTAGTAGGAGTGGCGCTGAGTATATTAAACGCGTGGTCTTGCGTTATGCCTGCATTTAAACGTAAACCAAACTCGCTTATGGTAACGCTGACCTCACCAAATTGAGTCGGTAAAACTAGCACATGGCCTTGCAATTTAGGCTCTGCAATTAAGCGCGCTGGTTCTATTGCGTTCCAGTCTGGCTCACGTAATTCAAATGCATTCATGGGAGTTCCTTACCAACTATAGTCTTGTATAAGACACAAGTTAAATAATTGTGATCCCTATGTCAATGTAAATAAACTTAACTTTAATTAATTAACAGCACTCACTTTAAACTAGGGTAGGCGCCGAGGTAACCACCAGCGATACACCACTTACACCCAGTAGCGTGATGGCAATAATGCGTATCCATTTTGCATCTACGTATGGGGTTAAGCGTCTTGAAAAATGAGTCACAAGTAATACTAAAGGAATTGCAGCCGCAATTAAAAACATAATATCGAGATCAGGCAAGGTGCCAAATAAAGCAATACCCACCCGCACTATGCCACCAATGGTAAACACTGCAAGTAACGTACTACGAATTGCTTCAATAGACCAAGCTTGTTTATAGCACTGAAACACCAGCGGCGGTCCCGACGTTGAAAACAACCCGCCCAGTAAACCACTTACCCCGCCTGCAATTAAAAAGGACCGAGGACGACTTTGCCTGTCGGTTCGCTTTCGTTTTCGTTTTACTAGCATTAAAGCGCAGCACAATAAAATGCTAATGCCCAATATAAAATTTAAAAACTGAGTTAAATGCGCCGACATATATTCAAGTAAAACAAACCCTAGCAACATTAGCGGAATGCCCGTATACAGCATGAGTTTTAGTTCGGGGATTTTTACTGCGTTGCGGTTTTTAACCACCACAGTGGTTGAGTTAACAAGCCCTAACAAACTGACTAAAAACGTGGTTGCCGTTAATGGCAATACATCTAATAGTGTAAAACTGGCTACCACTAAAAGCCCAAAACCAAACCCACTGAGTGTTTGCAATAGTGTGGCTGCACTTAAGCAAAGCGCCATAACTAATATAAGTTCGAATGAAATACTGAACACTTTAAATTTCCTTGGGGTGCGCTATTGTAGTGTAACGATTTGTTTTTAGGCATAATGTAAAAACAAGCTGTAATACAATAGCTCACAATTAACTGATAGCACGCAAAAATGCGCAAAAAGTACCACTTATGTTATAACTACAGGTGGATTGAATTTAACGGTAAATAACAATGAGTAACTCTATGTTTGATCACAAATTAAGTGGCCCAAGCTTGGCTTTTCAACCACTTTACTTACAAGTGGCTGATTATATTAAACAGCTCATTGTTGAAAGACGCTGGGTACCTGGCGAAGCATTACCTAGCGAATTTCGCCTTGCTGAAGAATTTAATGTAAGCCAAGGCACTGTTCGTAAAGCCCTTAACTTACTAACCGACGATAAAATAGTCACTCGCCGACAAGGTGTAGGTACGTTTGTATCTGAGCATACCGCGCAAGACGCACTGTTTAGGTTTTTCCCGCTTCAGGCCGATGGTAAAGGTGCAGACTTACCCAAGGCAGAGCTGTTATCGGTTGAGCTATGCCCCGCACCACACGATGTTATCGATGCCTTACAACTTAATAAAAAAGATAAAGTAACTAAGCTTGTGCGTAGGCGTATTCTTGATAACGAATTTTGTATGAGCGAAACTATATACCTTCCACAAAGCTACTTTCCTGATATACATCAAAGTAGTGATATTCCGCATACATTGTACCACTACTACCAAACCAAATTTAATCAAACCGTGCACAAAACCCAAGACAGCATAAAAGCGGTATTAGCCGACGAAACTGATGCAAAAATGCTCGCAATTAAAACTGGCGATCCACTGTTATTAGTGTCACGCATTACCGAATCAATTGAAGGTAAACGTATTGAATACCGCCAAAGCAAGTGCCGAAGCGATCATTACCATTACCAAATTGAGCTTGATTAACAGATGTAAAACAACTCACAAATAAAAATTTTTTAAAGGCAGCAATCGCTGCCTTTTTGCTATCTGCAGCTTTTTTAATTCGCTGTTTTAACACCTAGCGGTGCGCGCAGTGTTGACACTGTTAGATTCGTATAATAACTTATGTCTTATACAAGACCAAAGTCATTATGCAATTTTAACAGGAATTCCCAATGAGTTCATTAAATAATATCCCGCCAGTCGGGTTCGGTTTATGGAAAGTAGCACAAGAAGATTGCGCGCAAACGGTGTATCAAGCCATTAAAGCGGGTTACCGCCATCTTGATTGTGCCGCAGACTACGGTAATGAAGAACAGGTTGGCGATGGCATAGCCCAAGCAATTAACGACGGCCTGTGCACCCGAGAAGAGCTATGGATAACGTCAAAACTTTGGAATACCTTTCATGCGCCCGAGCATGTAGAGCTTGCGATTGATAAAACACTCAGCGATTTAAAGCTCGACTACCTCGACCTATACTTAATTCACTTTCCGATTGCGCAAACCTTTGTACCAATCGAGACACGCTACCCGCCAGAGTGGTTTGTAGACCCAGATGCCCAAAACCCACACATGGAGTTGGCAAAAGTACCACTACATTTAACGTGGCAAGCAATGGAAGAGCAAGTACATAACAACAAAGCAAAACGCATTGGAGTATGTAATTACTCAAGCGCATTACTTCACGATTTAATGACCTACGCCACCGTTAAACCCGCTATGCTGCAAATTGAATCGCACCCTTATTTAACGCAAGAGCGCCTTATAAGGTTGGCAAAACAATACGACATTCCGGTTACTGCATTTTCTCCACTGGGCGCACTTTCGTACCTAGAGCTTGAAATGGCCGATCAAACAGAGTCTGTGCTTGAGCAAAGCGTAGTGAAAGCTGCGGCGCAAAACCATGGTAAAACACCAGCACAAGTTGTGCTGCGCTGGGGCGTGCAACGCGGAACAGCCATCATCCCTAAAACATCAAAACTTGAACGCATGACAGAAAATCTATCGCTGTTTGATTTTGAACTCAATGAGCAAGAAATGGCCGATATTTCTGCACTTAATATTAACCGCCGCTTTAACGACCCTGGTCACTTTTGTGAAGCAGCGTTTAACCGTTTTCACCCTATTTACGATTAGGAAAATACAATGTCAGCTACCGAACTTAACTACGCCGCAGTGCCTACTCAATTAACCTTTGATGACTCGGTTTTTCCGTGCATTGTGGTTAATAATAATAACGCCAGCACCGTTGAAGAGGCGGTGGCTTTCATTCGAGCAAATAAACCCGAACTAGAAACCAAACTGCGCAGCGCTGGTGCTGTACTGTTTCGTGGTTTTCCGATTAATAGCGCTGAAACCTTTGATACGTTTTCAGCAGGGTTTGATTACGATAACTTTACTTACCAAGAGTCACTATCTAACGCGGTACGTATTAACTTTACCGAGCGTGTATTTACCGCTAACGAAGCGCCAAAAGATGTAGAAATTTACTTACACCACGAAATGGCTCAAACGCCTATTTCGCCAAGTAAATTATTCTTTTTTTGTAAATCGGCAGCAGAGGAAGGCGGCGCAACACCGCTTTGCCGCTCAGATAAATTATTTAGCGCTTTAAAGCAATTTGATAGCCAATTAGCCGATGACTTTGAACAAAAAGGCTTAAAGTACACCACTTACATGCCTGCAGCCGACGATGCAACATCGGGCCAAGGCCGCAGTTGGAAAAGCACGCTCAGCGTACAAAATAAAGAAGAAGCGCACAGTAAACTTACCGAGCTAGGTTATGAGTGGGAGTGGCTAGACGATGGCTCTTTAAAAGCAATTACCCCGGTTTTACCTGCGGTAGTTACCCTTGAAAACGGCGTACAAGTTTTTTACAACCAGCTTATTGCCGCTTACATGGGTTGGAAGGGCGTACGAGAAAACCCATCGGTTGCCATTACTTTTGGCGATGGCAGTGCTATTCCTAAAGCGGGACTTGATAAAATTGTTGAGCTTTCAAAAGAGTTTACCTTTGATTTAGCCTGGCAAGATGGCGATGTAGCACTGGTTGATAACGAAATGGCTATGCACGGGCGTCGTCCATTTACTGGTGAGCGAAAACGCCAAGTACTTGTTGCATTAACCGCAGCTAACGCCTAATGCGGCGAGTAAGTAATGTATTAAAAGCGTATGTATCGCCACTTTGGCAAGGTGCAAGTATTGCAGCAATGACTGGGCTTGCAGCCTTATTTTTAAGTGAACATTACGGCGCACCCGCTATGTTATTTGCTTTATTGCTCGGTATGGCGGTATCGTTTTTGTATCAAAGTGACAGCCCTTGCGCAAAAGGGATCGACTTTACCGGCTCCACTATTTTGCGAGTCGGCATTGTACTTTTGGGTACACGTATTGCTTTAGGCGACTTAATTACACTGGGCTGGCAAACTGCACTTATGCTTGCTGGTGCTATATTCACCACCATTATTTTAGGGGTAGTACTTGCGCGCGTATTTGGCTTACAAAAGCGCTTTGGAGCTTTAACTGGCGGATCTGTGGCTATTTGCGGTGCATCGGCTGCATTGGCTATTTCGTCGATTATGCCCAACAGCGAACACAAAGAGCGCGATACGTTACTTACTGTTATTGGCGTAACAGCTATGTCGACCATTGCAATGATTCTCTATCCAATCATTGTTAATTACCTAGAATTTGATGCCCATAACGCAGGGGTATTTTTAGGTGGTACCATACATGATGTAGCCCAAGTTGTGGGCGCGGGCTATTCCGTATCGCCAGAAACCGGCGACATTGCCACACTCACCAAACTTGTACGTGTAGCTATGTTACTGCCTGTTGTACTTATAATGATGGTTATAATTAATCGCTCCAATCAAAGCAATAAAAGCGACTTACCTAAGGTACCTGGCTTTTTAATTGGTTTTGTTATTTTAATGGTAATTAACAGCTGTTTTTCGCTGCCAAGCGTTTTACTCGAAAGCGCTAATGAACTGTCAAAGTTCTTTTTAATTACAGCTATTGCCGCCATTGGCATGAAAACTAACTTGGGAAAGCTTACCGAAGTGGGCATAAAACCCATTATTTTAATTGTGGCTGAAACTGTGTGGATAGCGTTATTAATACTGGGCTTTATATTCTTTAACTAACTGAATAAAAAAGGTTTAAGCCGTAAATTTCAAGATCAATATACACCATGTTAAACACGGCTTTTTAATTTAATTCTTTCTAAGGCTAAAAAATAAAATGACAATAAAGCTTGGTGTATTATCAAACATGCTGTTATCCTGCTCGGCATCGGGTTGATGAAAACCCAGTTTATTTGTAAGTACCTCGTTGATATTAGTAATAATCCTTCGCGTTATCCTCAGTTAAATGCACGTTTTCTTCCTGTTAAATTGCCTATTTAGGGCACACTTTTATTTATTTTTAGGATCTATTATGTCTAATACAACAACTGGTACAGTTAAATTTTTTAATGAAGCAAAAGGTTTTGGTTTTATCGAGCAAGAGTCTGGCCCTGATGTGTTTGCACATTTCAGCGCAATCTCTGGCGACGGTTTTAAAACCCTTGCTGAAGGCCAACGTGTGCAGTTTACTGTTACTCAAGGTCAAAAAGGCCCACAGGCTGAGAACATTGTTAGCATCTAATTGCTAAACAATTAAATGGGTTAGCAATAACCCATTTTGAATACTAGTTTGAAAGAAGTTTTGTTTTATTTGTTAGTACCCCGTTGTTTTAGTAATAATCCTGCGCGTTATCCTCAAGTTAACTATTTTTTCCGGCTCAATCGCCTCTTTTCAGGCACACTTATATTAATTTTTTAGGATACATATTATGTCTACTACAACTACTGGTTCAGTAAAATGGTTTAACGAAGCAAAAGGTTTTGGTTTTATCGAGCAAGAGTCTGGCCCTGATGTGTTTGCACATTTCAGCGCAATCTCTGGCGACGGTTTTAAAACCCTTGCTGAAGGCCAACGTGTACAGTTTACTGTTACTCAAGGTCAAAAAGGCCCACAAGCTGAGAACATTGTTAGCATTTAACATGTTTTAAATAAATGCGTTTTTTAACGCATTTATTACCCCCTTAATTACCTCTTATAAGTATTAGTAAAACCCCTTCAAACATTTATTTCAGTCTTGCTTGAGCATAACTCCTGTATTGCCTACAATAGCGCACAATATATTCTATGCAGATCCCTATTATGACTGATACAAACAAACCTGAATTACCAGATCAACTTTCTATTAATCCGCGCAGCAAATTTTATGTAGAAGAAGTGTTTGAACATGAAATTGGTATTACACTAAATGGCAAAGAACGTTTTGACGTTGAAGAATACAGCATTAGCGAAGGTTGGATTAAAGTAGCAGCACCTAAAGCGTTAGATCGCCGCGGTCAGCCATTGCTTATGAAAGTAAAAGGCAAGGTAGAAGCGTTTTACAAATAAGCTAATCCTTATTTAAAAGTAAGCGACTCCTCTAGGCAGTCGCTTTTTTTGTGTCTATTAAAAAGTATTGAGCTATTTTCATGTTAAACCTGATGAAGTTTCACTATATTTTTAAGCAAAACATGCTTGAATGACGTCATATTGTATAGAACAGCGGAAGCTTATTATGAAAAAAGTAATTATTTTAGATGGTGGCATGGGCCGCGAACTCAAACGCATTGGTGCTCCGTTTACTCAACCTCTTTGGAGTGCACAGGCACTTATAGAAGCGCCACACTTTGTTACTCAAGCACACTCTGGGTTTATAGATGCTGGCGCTGAAGTAATTACTGTAAATAGTTACGCCTGTGTACCGTTTCATTTAGGCGAAGCGCTTTATGATGCACAGGGTGCCGAGCTTGCTAACCAAGCTGCAATCATTGCAAAAAAAACGGCTCAAAGTGCAAATAAAAATATACTGGTAGCAGGTTCGCTTCCTCCGGTATTTGGCTCTTACCGCCCGGAGCTATTTGAACGTAAGCGTGGTTTTACTATTTTAAATACACTTTATGAAGCACAAAACGAGTATGTAGATTTATGGATTGGCGAAACTATTTCTAGCATTGAAGAAGCACAAGTAATGGCAAGCGTACTTAAAAATTCAAACAAACCATGCTATTACGCATTTACCTTAAATGATGAAGTTAGCGAACTAGCAACCCTGCGCTCAGGCGAATTTGTAACTGACGCCGTAACTGAACTGCTTGATCACAATGTTGCAGGTATTTTATTTAATTGCTCGATCCCTGAAGTAATAGAACAAGCCTTAATAGATACTAATAAGGTATTGTCGAAGCTTAATAAGACCGTGGCTTTGGGCGCCTTTGCAAACGGCTTTACGCCTATTGCCCACGACTACCAAGCCAATCAAGGATCGCAAGCGTATCGTGATATTTCACCTTCAGAATACCTAGGCTTTGCAAAGAAGTGGCACGCTCTGGGTGCAACTGTTATTGGGGGTTGCTGTGGTATAGGCCCAGAGTTTATTGAAGTGCTGGTAAACTGGAAACAGGAACTTGAAAGCGCTTAAGCTTTTAGTGCCCTTTAGGGCTTATTGGCTGCACCAATCGTGTTAAGTTATTAGGCATTTATAGCGACAGATAAATAGCGTGATAACAATGCATAAATATCGACATGTAGTTGTTCTACATGAGAAATTTATAACGCTGTTAGCGCTCTATTTAGCACGCTAGAATGATTAAATATTTGAGTCGATCGGTGTTATTCCCAGCACCCAATCAAGCCCTTGTATTGCAGTAGTAGGAAATGCGGTTGCATGGCTCGCCCCTTCAATAACAACATTTTTTAATTGTATGTTGTTACTGTTAAGTGCATTAATTTTTTGTACCAATAGCTTGGCACCCTCAACCATATTTTGCCCTTCACCAAAAGCTGGGATTTCCTTTGCTCCCACCGATATATAAACCTTTGTAGTCACTTTAGGTTTATTTGCTTGTAGCGCTAAGATTGCGTTGCTATCAAACCAAACAGACGGGCTACCAATAATATAATGGCTAAATAAATAGGGTTCTGTAAATAAAACAGTGGCACCAAATAAGCCGCCTAGCGAGTTACCTATGTAGGTTTTTTGTGTGTGACTTGCTCGGTAGTTTTGCTCAATATAAGGGAACACGGTGCTTTTAATAAACTTAATGTGCCCTTGTGCATTACCTGTTTGTTTTTTCCAATCCTTTGCAAAGGTAGGTGTGTAGTCTCTAATTCGACTGGCAGATCCAATAGACCCTTTTTCATAACCAATGGCGACAATAATTGCTTGCTGCATTTTGCCGCTATTCATAGGAAACCGTGTAGCCCCTGCCACTATAGGAAAGGTATACGGCGCATCGGTTAAATAAATAACTGGATATGTTTTACCTGGCTTATTTTTATATGACTTTGGGAGCTGAATAAAAACAGGGTAAACACGCTTACTAGAAGGTTCTGTTAGCTGAATAACGCTACTTCTAGGGATTTCGTAAGGCGTATTTGCACTTAATTTAAAACAAGTTAATACACAAAGTAATAATAACAACTTTAAAAAGGAATTAGTTTTCATATTGGGAATCGATTCTTTTTAATTCGCTTCGCACAGGGAGATTTTCGGGTTGGATTAAGTCCCAAACTAAACCTAGCTTTTCTAGCTTTTTAAGTACTAGCCAACCAACATCTAATTGACCTTTTTCTAATGCAAGATTAGCTGAACCAGGAAATGCATGGTGGTTATTATGATAACTTTCCCCCATTGTTAGCAATGCAGCAAAAGGGACATTATAACCTTGAATACACGCTTGGTTTACATGCCAATGCCTTTGACCAATATTATGTGCCAAGTAACCTATCAGCCAATGGCCTATAATTGAGATGCTTACTCTCACGCATATACCCCAAATAACCCAAGATATACCTCCTAGCAACAATAATAAAAACGCTAAAGGTATCTGTTGTAACATCCATGTTTTATCCATCCACCTATACACTCGACTTTCTATTACCTTAGTTTCTATATTAAATGTAGGTGAATTAGTTAATCTAATATCGTAAAAGAGTTGCCAAAAAAAGTCTTTCCACATAGGTTGCTTATGGCCAAAGTAATCATGACACTCAGCTTGGCGCTGCGCCCAGTCGCGCATATCATGGGTTTTAATCATACCAATTGGCCCAGCTAAACCCACAATGACACCTAAGTTTACAAAAAAGTATTCAAGCCAAAGCGGGCATTGATAACTCTTATGTATAAGCCTGCGATGCATACCCAATGAGTGTCCCAAACACAAAATGATACTTGTCGTTGCAATAAATACCAGCAGCGCACTGAATGAAAATGTATACCACCCACCTAAAACGGCAGTTAATAGCATACCGCCAACCCATAACACCTTTATTGGAGATAAAACTACATCCCCGACGCTAGCATTACTTTGCTCACTAGTTATAACTCTTTCATTAATATACATTGCAGCCCTAAGTTGTTTCAGGAATAAATAATTCACTTAAGAGCATATCTGCGGTTTGCCCAATGGCATATTTTTGTATTGGGCCAAAATACCAAGCAGGATCTAAAAATCGATAATAATAAATAGTCAGCATCACTTTTGTATTTTCATTATCTACTTTTATAAACCGGATTTCAGTCCCTTTTAGCTTTAGATAATTACTTATGTAGCTTGTATCTTCTAAAAAGGTGGTACGAATATAGTCATCTTCAACTTGAGTTAACTCAAGTTTCATATGCCCTTTGTGGGTATTTGTTACAAACCAACGATGATAAGTAAAATCAATATTATGTACATCTCCTGCTGATAATGTACCTGCATCTATATTGTTGGGCATAGGGAATAAACTTAACAGCCAATTACGCTCTATATTTAAATGCATTGGCTCAATAAGCTTATTTTTTATTTCTTCTGGGGTGGCGCTGATAACTATATTTTTAGTTATTGAATATTCTCTTTCAAAGCTAGTACTTGGCACTACACCTTCAAATGCGCTTAAAAAAATAACGACAGGTAAGATATGAGCGTAATATGACCCTTTGTTTCTACTCTTTAAATAGCAGGATAGAAGCTGAAATAAGTACATGAGAAATAATATGCCAAAGTAAATTGGCATAAACATGATCACACATACAAAGCCTTCAAACAAAACAACCGACGTGCCAAGCATAACGATTAGCGACCACAAGACTAAGTGTCCGTAATACCTATTTAAGCTTGGTTTTTCAGGTTTTTTAACTATGTATAGTAAAGCAACGGATACAAAAAAAGGGACGCCAACGTAGAGCAAAGCGGTTCGGTCAAAGTTATAAGACATTAGTGCACGAATTAGCAGCGAACAAACACCTATCAATAGTAGGATTGAAATATTTCTGCGCCGTTTACTTATATGACTAGGAGCTTTATTTTTCTGTGTTTTTACCATTACATACCCTGCATATTTTAATTTGCTATGAATACGTAATAATTGGTTTTATACCAATTAAACATGATCCATATGCCATTTTTATATTTCCAAAAAGCCTCTACTTAATGTGACTTGCAACCTATAAAAACCTAAATACACGGTTAAAGCAAGAAATTAAAGACAATAAAAAAGACGCAAATGCGCCTTTTCAAAAATATAATATGCTGATAATTATAAGCAATTACTATAAAACCTTACTTAGAACGATTTCGCCAACCACTCCATGCATCATCTTCTGGGTTAACTTTGTTTTTCTTCTTTTTCTTACCTGTGCCTTCTGGCTTTGCCATTGGCTTGTCGTTTTTAAGCGCATCAGCTGCATCAAGGTTTGCTTGGTTAACTGCAAAACCGGTTACTTCTTCACGCTCTAAGCGAAGTTTGTTTTTCTTTTCGATTATTCTAAAGTGATGAAAGTCTTCATAATCAATCAACGATAACGCTAAGCCAACTTCGCCAGCACGGCCGCTTCGGCCAATACGGTGCATGTAATCGGCGGGGCTACGCGGTAAGTTAAAGTTAATAACAACTGGCAGTTTGGCAATATCTAAACCACGGGCTGCAATATCGGTAGCAATAAGTACTTCTATTTCGCCCGCTTTAAATTTTTCAATTACGCGAGTACGCTCACTTTGGCCTTTATCACCATGAAATACCTGTGCGTTAATACCACGCTTTTCAAGCTTACCCACTAAGTGCTCACAGTCTTTTTTAGCGTTTACAAAAATAAGCGCTTGGCGCCATTTATGCGCTTTAATTAAATGCGCTAAAACCGTAGTTTTTTCGCCTTTATTAACCGTAAATACGCGCTGTACTAAGGTGCTTTCGTCTTTGCTTTGAACCTGTATTTCAACAGGGTTAGTTAACAGCTCTTGCGTTAATAGAGTGACTTGCTCTGGGAAGGTTGCTGAAAACAACATTGTTTGTTTTTTAGCAGGCATTAACGCTAATAACTCAGCAAGTTCTTCGGTAAAGCCAAGGCTTAGCATGCGGTCGGCTTCATCAAGCACTAAGGTCGTTACTTTATCGAGCTTAATCGCATTGCTTGAGATTAAATCGAGTAAACGGCCAGGTGTTGCCACGATAATATCGGCGCCGCCACGTAGAGCCTGCATTTGTGTATTAACCGATACACCACCAAATACCGCCACCGTTTTAATGGCGCCATTAAAGTTAGCAGAATACGATTTAACGCTATCAGCCACCTGCACTGCCAGCTCACGGGTAGGTACCAAAATAAGCCCAGTGACAAAGTTACCTTTGCTCGCTGTTTTTTTAGCGCCTTGCTCTAAAAATAACTTTTGCAACATAGGCAAAGCAAACGTTGCTGTTTTACCTGAGCCAGTATTTGCACCCGCAATTAAATCGCTACCAGCCAGTACACTTGGAATCGCCTTAGCTTGAATTGGCGTAGGTTGGCTATATTCCAAATCGGTTAAACGAGCTTGTAGCTCTGGAATAAGGCCAAGTTCGTTAAAAGTGCTAGGGCTTGTTGCTGAGGTCATGAATATTACGGGCTCATTGCTAAAAATGTAGCCTGTAATTTTAGCGTATTTAGCGCTTATTAAGTAGGGATTAGTGATTTAAATGTTTTCATAGGTAACAGCTGCGTGTTGTAAAGGTAACTGTAAGCGCAGGCTCCTTCTGCGCTTTATTCTTTTACATTACTGCGTTTTGCTTAGCTGCGTTTGTAATCTAGCTTTTGTTTCTTTTAAGTAATGTATATATGGATATGAGTCATCTGCAATTGCTAAAGCAGACTCCATCTGTGCAAGGGCTTGACGAGTATCACCCTGCATTTCATAGCCATAAGATAGGGCAGAAAGCGCATCAACTGATTTTGGATAGTTTTTTATATTGTACTTAAACACCTCTATAGCGCGGGTAAACTGCTTGCTACCCGTTAAGTTATAACCGAGTGATCTAACAGCGCGATCCGATGGCGCAATCTGCTCCCCCCATTGTTGAGATAAGCTTTGATAATAAGCATCAATAGAGGTTACATCGTCAGTTAAAGCACTTATGGGCATTTGTTTAGGCAAAAATAAGTTGTGATAGGCATTAAATGAACCAGCAACCGAAGTCAGGTTATGCGAGACACCATCAAACGCGTCACTAAAGAAGCGTAAATTTGGCAAGCTATTAGATTGCAAAGCTTGCTGAAGTTCATTGTATCGCTCACGCATTATGCCTGCTTCTTCGCCTATATTAATGTAAACATAGTTATTTAGGTCTTTTGATGTATTAATAAACGCCTTAGTTGCTTTTACCGATGCACCATAGTTCCACCAAACCGCTGGGCTATAGGCAATATGCGCTTGGAAAAGATCTGGGTTAGCTTGCATTGTATAAAGTGCAAACACGCCTGCTGCAGAGGCCCCTGCGATCACATTATAATTATGCGTACGATAACTTTTATTAATTAAGAGCATAAGTTCTTGCTCAATAAATGCTAAAAACTTTGCTGCACCACCGCCTTCACCTACCGGGCCTTGTGGCTCTTTATTAACTGTGGGGTATAAATCCCTTAAGCGATTGGTGTTTTCAATAGCGACAATAATAACCTCGGGCGCACGATTATCATTTTGCAAGCGCTCCATCACAGCACTTATAAGCGGTATGTTACCCGCGCCATCAAGGCGATAAATGACCGGATAAACTTTGTTTGGGTTAGCTTGGTAGTTCTTTGGTAGCTGGACTACAACAGTACGCTCTTCGTTTAAAACAGCCGATTTAATAGAGTGCATGAACTGAGAGTAATCTACACTTTGCTGTTTAGTGCCAGATTGTGCAAAGGCATTTTGTGAACTAAAAGCAAAAAAGCTAACAAAACAAATAACGGCTAATAAACGCATTACTAATCCTTTATAAAATAGTGTGTTATTTAATCTAACAGGCTTTGAGGTACAAAAAAAGGCGCATTGAGCGCCTTTTTAGTTTTAACTAACAAACAATAACTTATTGATTTTACTCAACCGTAACCGATTTAGCTAAGTTACGTGGCTGGTCAACGTCAGTACCTTTAATTACCGCTACGTAGTACGACAATAACTGTAATGGCAGTGTGTAAACAATTGGCGCAATAATGTCGTCAGTGTGGTTTACGTTGATTACACGCATTGTGTCGTCTGACTCAAAGTGTGAATCTTTATCTGCGAATACGTAAATAATGCCGCCACGTGCGCGTACTTCTTCTACGTTTGATTTAAGCTTTTCTAATAGCTCATTGTTTGGTGCTACAACAATAATTGGCATGTCAGCATCAATAAGTGCAAGTGGCCCATGTTTTAGCTCGCCCGCTGCGTAGGCTTCTGCGTGAATGTACGAAATCTCTTTAAGTTTAAGCGCACCTTCCATTGCAATTGGGTATTGCGAGCCACGACCTAAAAACAGTGAGTGATGTTTGTCGGCAAATTCTTCTGCAAGATCTGCAATGCCATCAGCAAGCAGTAATGTTTCTTCAAGCTTAGCAGGAAGTACTTTTATAGCATTTACAATGGCACTTTGATCAAGCTGTTTTTCTTGAGCTATAGACGCAGTAAGCATTAACAAACCAACTAATTGTGTTGTAAATGCTTTAGTAGAAGCTACACCAATTTCAGCGCCGGCTTTAGTCATAAAGGCAAGGTCAGATTCGCGAACAAGCGATGAACCCGGTACGTTACAAATGGTCATTGATGCCATGTAACCTTGCTCTTTAGCTAAGCGTAATGCCGCTAGCGTATCGGCTGTTTCACCCGATTGTGAAATAGTCACAAGTAGGCTGTTTTCGTGTACATACGATTGGCGGTATCTAAACTCAGAGGCAATCTCAACATTACAGCTAACGCCAGCAAATTGCTCAAGCCAGTAACGGGCAACCATACCTGAATGGTATGACGTACCACAGGCAATAATTTGTACGTGTTTTACATCTTTAAATATTTGCTGAGCGCTGTCGCCAAAGGCGTCAATTGCTACGCGGTCGTCGTTTAAACGCCCTTCAAGGGTATTGCGTACCGCAAGTGGTTGCTCGTAAATTTCTTTTAGCATGTAGTGGCGGTAGTCGCCTTTGCCTGACGCATCTTGCGTGATATTTGATTCAATAACTTCACGCTCTACAGCGTCGCCATTTTCATCAAAAATTTCAACAGTGTCACGTGTAATGCGGGCTACGTCGCCTTCTTCTAAAAATATGAAACTACGAGTAACAGGTAGTAGTGCTAACTGATCAGAGGCAATAAAGTTTTCGCCAAGGCCTAAACCAATAACAAGCGGGCTACCTGAGCGCGCTACGATGATTTCGTTGTCGTTTGCTTTATCAAATACAACAGTACCAAACGCACCTTCAAATTGCTTAACCGCTGCTTGAACAGATGCAAGTAACGTAGTGTGTTGCTTACGAAGCTTATGAATTAAGTGCACCATTACTTCGGTATCTGTTTCAGATAGGAACTCGTAGCCTTCTTCTTTAAGCGATGCGCGTAGGCTTGCGTGGTTTTCAATAATACCGTTATGCACGAGTGCTAGCTGGTTGTTTGATACGTGCGGGTGAGCGTTTTCTTCAGTAACGCTACCGTGTGTTGCCCAGCGAGTGTGTGCAATACCTGTATGGCCGCTAACGCCTGCTTTCTCAAGTGCAGCTTCTACGTTAACTACTTTACCGACTGCTTTTACAGTATTAAGTGTGTTGCCATCAAGCAATGCTACGCCTGCTGAGTCGTAACCACGGTATTCAAGACGCTTTAGGCCTTCAACTAAAATTTTGTTTACTGGACGTTCTGCAACTGCCCCAACTATTCCACACATAGTGTCTCCATTAATTTTTTAATTCTAGTAACTCACTTTGTAGTTACTAATCAATAATATCTGCACAAATTAGTTTTACACCACACGCCTCAATCGCTTTGCGTTTATCATCTGCTAAGCCACTATCGGTTATTAAAGTGGTTACTATTTTCCACGGTAATTCTAAATTTGGTATTTTTCGGCCAATCTTATCTGATTCAACCATAACGATTACTTCGCGGGCGGCCTTTGCCATAACTTGGCTTAAGCCAACTAACTCATTAAAGGTAGTCGTGCCGCGCTTTACATCTATGCCATCTGCACCAATAAATAGCTGATCAAAGTCATAAGAGCATAATACGTTTTCGGCAACTTGCCCCTGAAACGACTCAGAATGTGGATCCCATGTACCACCGGTCATTAAAAGTGTTGGCTCGTTTTCAAGTGATAGTAAACGGCTCGCCACTTTAATCGCGTTGGTCATTACAACTAACCCTCGCTTATTTGCAAGCTCTGGGATCATAGCGGCCGTAGTGCGCCCGCTATCAATAATAATGCGGTTATGATCTTTTATGAGTGCTGCCGCAGCCTTAGCTATTGCTACTTTGCGTTTAGAGTCTATTTCGTCGGTAACGATTTCTTTAGGCAGTGCAATAGCTCCACCATAACGGCGCAGTAACAAGCCGCTTTTTTCAAGCGCAGTTAAATCCTTTCGAATGGTTACTTCAGATGTTTGAAACTGCTCAGCGAGCTTTTCAACAGCCACTTCACCTAGCTCATTTACCTGAGTAAGTATTAAATGACGGCGTTGCTGTGTGTTTCGTTTAGTCATAAAGCTCGTAAATTAAGTTTCGTTTCGAAAGATATGTAATTCTAAACGAAACTAGTTAAATGGCAAGTGAACGAGCAAAAATAAAGCAGCTTTCAACAAGGAATAATAAAGGTAAAATAGCGCTAGGATCAGTTAATCAATCAAAGAAGCCTTAATGCAGTCATTTAACAGCTTAGATAAAACGCTATTAGCGCTACGAAAGCAAACTGGCGAAATATGCCGACTCTTTAATAAAAGCCCGAGTAAAGGCAATTTAAAACGCATTAAAGAGCTCTTCGCTCAATCCGGTGAAGGGGTAATTATAGAATCAGGTTTTCATTGCGATTATGGTAATCAAATAACTATTGGTGATCGTAGCTTCATAAACATTAACTGTACGGTATTAGATGCTCCAATTAGTGAGGGGGCAATTACCATCGGTGATGACTGCTTAATAGGCCCCAATGTTCAATTACTAGCGGTATCCCATGCTGTTAACCCTACACTGCGACTCAATAAAGAAAACTTTGCATCCCCCATCACAGTGGGTAATAACGTGTGGATTGGCGCGGGAGTTATTGTATTAGCTGGCGTTACCATTGGCGATAATGCTGTTATTGGTGCGGGATCGGTAGTAACTAAAAATGTAGAGGCGGATACTGTTGTTGCTGGTAACCCTGCTCATGAAATAAGAACACTATAATTATAATCAATGTTTTTTAGTGTCGGGTGTCGCTTTGCTCGCCCGACCTAGGTGTTGAAGGTTCGTTTTTTAAACCCCAGACAGCAAATAAACGTCACATTGCTGCAACGGGTTTTTCTTATTTGAAGTCGGTGCGCTACTAATAACCAAAACGCTGTCCACAAAGAGGCGCTTCGCTCAACAGACGCTACGCTTTATAGAAGATAATATTGAATATCACTTTCCTGCAGACGTAAAAAAGCCCGACTATTGCTAGTCGGGCTTTGTACAATTTGAAGCCTGTTAATGTCGTGGTGCCCAAAGCGGTAGAGAGTCACATAGCAAATGGGATACTATCATTGGTCGGGGTTCGCCTTCGAACTGTTTTGTTTGATGTATAGGAATACAAATACTGAGTTCGGCAGGGCCTCTAGGCTATTTTACTAAACCCCAGATAGCAAAAAACCCGTCACATTGCTGTAACGGGTTTTTCTTATTTGAAGCCTGGTAATGTCCTACTTTCACATAGCAAATGCTACACTATCATCGGCGCTGTTTCGTTTCACTACTGAGTTCGGCATGGAGTCAGGTGGGTCCAAAACGCTATTGTCACCAAGCAAATTTGGGCGTTAATCCGTATTCCTACGCACTAACTGAATTTGGAAAATATCTGATAATATTTTTTAAGTCTTTCTGTCAGTAATATCTACTTTAGTTATTAACTTCTGTCTTAACTGTCACACAAAACGCGTTTGGCGTTGTATGGTTAAGCCTCACGGGTAATTAGTACAAGTTAGCTTAATGGCTCACACCACTTCCACATCTTGCCTATCAACGTTGTAGTCTTCAACGGCCCTTCAGAGACTTTAAAAGTCTAGTGAGAACTCATCTCGAGGCCTGCTTCGCGCTTAGATGCTTTCAGCGCTTATCAGTTCCGAACGTAGCTACCGGGCAATGCCATTGGCATGACAACCCGAACACCAGCGGTTCGTTCACTCCGGTCCTCTCGTACTAGGAGCAACCCCTCTCAATTCTCAAACGCCCACGGCAGATAGGGACCGAACTGTCTCACGACGTTCTAAACCCAGCTCG